>Ga0208019_1001126_pt1 | contig 14292 bp, 16 predicted proteins | sample CB_VirMetaG_5_FD_184540 | JGI IMG/M metagenome (GOLD analysis project Ga0208019, IMG submission 184540) | Freshwater to marine saline gradient viral communities from Chesapeake Bay - CB_1508_1D Viral MetaG (SPAdes) (version 4) | ecosystem: Environmental > Aquatic > Marine > Coastal | place: USA...
CGTAACGTTTGCTTCGTCTAAGTTTACAAAGGAGACTTTTGAGCGAAGTACGTACACGACCAAAGATGATAGAACAGATCAGGTAGTAGGTCAGATTAAATTAAATAAACCTGTAGAAATTCTATTTGAAGGATTAGATACAGAAGTTTATTATGAGAATAAGTCTGAATTTGACCTTTCATCTATTCCCGAAAAATTCTGCTTTTTAGCCATAGGTCATTGGATGCAGGGAACTTTGGGAAACGATAGAAAGAATATAGGATATACTATCAAGGCATTCTTAGAGACCTTCAAAAATAAACCAAACAAGCCTGCACTAATTGTTAAAACTCAACAGTCTACATCTTCGATTTTAGATAGAGATCAGCTATTAGCCAAAATAGAATCAATTAAAAACTCAGTTAAAGGAAGTATTCCTAATATTTACCTTTTACACGGAGACTTAGCGGACGAGGACATAAACGAACTCTATAACCATCCTAAAGTCAAAGCTCTGTTAATGCTTTCCAAAGGTGAAGGATTCGGTAGACCTATGCTAGAGTTTGCAGCTACAGGTAAGCCGATCATATCTACTAATTGGTCAGGTCATACAGATTTTTTAAGAAAAGATCTTACAGCACTGGTAAACGGAGAACTACATAAAGTTGATAGATCAGCTGCTGTAAAAGACATAATTTTAGAAGAGGCAGAATGGTTTAAGCCCGATGATGGAGAAGTTGCTACAGCTATGAAGGGAGTGTTTAAAGACTATAAGACGTTTTCTAAGAAAGCAAGAGAACAGCAGTCTTATATTTTACGTAACTTTACCTTTGATCACATGAAAGAAAAGCAGAAGGTATTTTTTGATCAATATCTTCCTGAGTTTCCTAAGGAAATTAAAATTGACCTTTCTAAACTTAAGTTACCTAAATTAGAGAAAATAGGATAATGGATAAATTAGTAGATTGTAAAAGATGTGGAAGTAATGCTTGTCTAGAGCAGCAAATCGAAGAAGTTACTACCTGGTTATGTTTCGGTTGTGGATTTACATCATCAACGATTCAAACCGAAGACTCAAAAATAGTAACAGAAGCTATAGAAACCGCACCAGAACTTTATAAAGATCTTAAGTTTGTAGACTCTACAAAGTATGTATGGCTTCCTTCTACGATTACATTGCCGGCAAAAGGAATGGTATTTCTAGACGGTAACAATACAGATCAATGGGGGTGGGCTGCAGTACTAGCCGTTCCTATATTACAGGAAGAAAGAGATAGATTTCCTTCTGACCAAACTCATAAAATGGATATGAAAGGCGTAAAGCATTACGGACAGAAAGGATTTATGGATGCTCTAGAACATATAGGATTTTTTCAATTAGATGGCTAGTATTGCTTATTGTATAACGGTTGCTGATGAGTTAAATGAAATAACTCGCCTTCTAAACTTCAAAGAAGGTATTATGGGTAAGTTATCCAAAGAAGATAGGATTTACGTCTTAGTAGATGAACCTAAAGCTTCAAAAGAGGTAGAATCACTACTAGCTCAGCATGCTTATTACCGAAGAATAAATTCATTTTATCAAGTTTTTGAGAACGATTTTGCTAATTGGAAAAATAGGTTCTTTGATTTCGTTACAGAAGATTACATCTTTCAGATAGATGCAGACGAACTAGTAAGTCCTGCTTTAATAGAAGATATCAAATTAGTAGTAGATACTGATTTAGATTTATATTACATACCTAGAGAGAATACTGTAGAAGGGTTAACACAAGAACATATACGTAAGTGGCGCTGGAGAGTAGATGAACAAGGTAGGGTAAATTTTCCTGATTATCAAGGAAGGCTGTACAAGAATGCTCCTCATATTAGATGGAAGAATAAAGTTCACGAAGTAATTAGCGGGCATAAAGACTATGCTTACTTGCCAGATTCGATGTGTTTACTACACCCAAAAGGCATAGAACGTCAAGAAAAACAAAACGCTTATTACGAAACATTATAATGGAAAAGATTTATTCAAAGGTTGATCCTAATAAAGTTCTTCATATCATAGTTAGAAAAGAAGATCTTACTCCTGGGCGAGTTGAGGTTGTAGAAGGAGATCAATTTATCCAATGTGCCCTTCTTAATATGAAAAAAGGTAAAACCTTTAAACCCCACAAACACATTCATAAGTGGAGAGCAAGGCAAGTTATTGCTCAAGAAAGCTGGATTGTAGTACAAGGAAGTGTTCGTTGCACATTTTTTGACATTAACGACCAGATTATTGCTGAACCAATCTTACAGCCAGGAGATGCTTCATTTACTTTAGAAGGAGGTCATACTTATACTATTTTAGAAGATGATACCTTAGTATATGAGTACAAAACTGGCCCTTATGAAGGTCAATCTTTAGATAAAGTTTTTATTAATGGATAAAAATGTTACCTTTAGAAACCTACAAATAGGTGACCTTGAAGAGGTATTTTTACTTTTACAACAATTAACCAAAATCGATTACTCAGCTCGAAATCTTAAAGAGTGTTGGAATAATTTTACATCAAACACTTCATCTAATGCTATTGTAGGATTATTAAACGGTAAGACAGTAGCTTATGGAAGCATTGTAATAGAAAATAAAATTAGAGGTGAAATAGCAGGTCATATTGAGGATATTGTAGTATGTGAAAGTGTACGAGGCAAGGGTATAGGTGTAGACTTAATTAACAACTTAGTTGAAATAGGTAAAACTAAAGGCTGTTATAGAATAACTTTATTATGTAACGAAAGTCTAAATACATTTTACGAAAAAAGTGGTTTTTCTAAAAATGGTATTGCGATGAAAAAAATGTATAAATAATGTTTCAAGTAGTAACTGAATTTGAAAAACAAATAGCAAAGTTTTTTGGTGCTCCATATGCTATTGCTGTTGATAGTTGTACTCATGGGATTGAACTAGCTTTGCGATATACTGAAGCTGAAAAAATTGTAGTTCCAAAACGTACTTACCTTTCTATTCCATTTTTAGCTCATAAATTATTTTTAGATTTATATTGGAAAGATGAAGCTTGGGTTGATTACTATTACTTAACTCCTTATATTATTGACTCTGCTGTACTTTGGAAACCAAACAGCTATATCCCAGATACCTTTATGGGAATATCATTCCAGTACCAAAAACACTTGTCTCTTGGAAGAGGGGGCGTTATACTAACCGACAGTGAAGAAGCAGCAATTCAAATTAAAAAAATGTCTTACGATGGTCGTTTACCCAATATCCCTTGGAGAGACCAAAACATAGATACTATTGGATACCATTATTATATGACACCTGAAACAGCACAATTAGGATTAAATAGATTACCTAATGCTATTAAAACAACTCCTCGCCAATGGATAGTAAATGATTGGCCTGATTTAACACAAATGACTATTTTTAAATAATGAAGAAAGCTTTTATCACAGGTATAGGTGGGCAAGACGGCTCTTATTTAGCAGAATATTTGTTAGGTTTAGGTTACGAAGTACATGGGATTGTTCGTCGTAATTCTACTCCTGAACATCAACAATCACGTTTAGATCAAGTAAGAGAAAATCCAAACCTTCATGTTTATTATGGAGATCTTTTAGATCAAAGTGGTATGGAAAAAATTATACGTGATGTTCAACCTGATGAAGTCTATAATATTGCTGCCCAATCTCATGTTCGCATCAGTTATGATATCCCTCAGTTTACAGTTATGTCTAATGCTTTAGGTGTAATTAATATTTTAGAAGCAGTCCGTAATAACTGCCCTACAGTTAAATTTTATCAAGCTTCTTCATCTGAAATGTTTGGTAGCTCTGTTGATGAAGATGGATATCAACGTGAAACTACTAAAATGACACCTGTATCTCCTTATGGGTGTACTAAAGTATTTGGTTATAATATTGTTCGTAATTACCGTAATGCTTATAAGCTTCACGCCTCAAATGGTATTTTATTTAATCACGAATCACCTCGTAGAGGTTCAAACTTCGTTACCAATAAAGTAGTTAAAGCAGCTGTACGTATCAAATTAGGTCTTCAAGATAAAGTTGAGTTAGGTAACTTAGATGCTTATCGCGACTGGGGTCACTCAAAAGATTATGTTCGTGCTATGCATTTAATCTTACAACAAGATGAACCTGGAGATTGGGTAGTAGCCACAGGTATTACTCACTCAGTTAGAGAAATGTGTGAATATGTTTTTAGTAAATTAGGTTTAAATTATAAAGATTATGTAATTCAAAATCTTAAATTTTTACGCCCTGAAGAACTAAAATACCTTAAAGGTGATTCTTCTCGTATTCGAGCTTTAGGTTGGGAACCTGAATATACTTTTGAGACATTGATGGATGATATGATTGAACACTGGATGAACGTTTATAAACAATAAAATGGAAGAGATTCTTAAATTAGTAGAAGAATATATCAACGAAAAACATTCTAAAAAAGAATGGGTAGCTGGTAAAGATTTGGTTCAATATGCTGGTCCATATTTTGATTCAAAAGAATATGTAGCAGCTGTTAAAGCTTTACTTAGCGAATGGTTAGTGATAGGTACCGAAAGCGTTAGATTAGAAACTCGTTTACCTAAACGATTTGGAAAAAAACTAGGTATTCTCACTAATTCAGGTTCCAGCTCTAATCTTCTTATGATGTCGGCCCTCACCTCAAAACGAGGTATGAACTTAGGTAAAGGTACTAAAGTAATTACTCCAATTGCAGGTTTTCCTACTACCATTAACCCAATTCTTCAATTAGGATTTACTCCCGTATTTGTAGATGTTGAGTTAGAATCACTTAATCTTGATTTAGATCAAGTAGAACAGGCTTGTATTAATAACCCTGACGCTAGAGTTATTACTTTTGCTCACGTATTAGGTAACCCTCCTAATATGAATCGTTTGATGGAAATTATTGAAAAATATAATTTAGTACTTCTTGAAGATTGTTGTGATGCTTTAGGTTCTACTTATAACGGTAAACCTTTAGGCTCATTTGGTAAAATGGCTAGTTGCTCATTTTACCCAGCTCATCATATTACAATGGGTGAAGGTGGATTTGTAGCTTGTGATGATATGGAAACAGAACGTATCCTAAAAAGTTTTAGAGATTGGGGTCGTGGCTGTTACTGTATAGGTAAACAGAACCAACTTGAATGTGGAATGTGTGGTACCCGTTTCAATAACTGGCTTCCATCTCTCCCGGAACACGTTTTTGACCACAAATATGTTTACGAAGAAATTGGTTATAATTTAAAACCAATTGAATTACAATCAGCTATGGGATTGGTTCAAATAACGAAGCTTGAAGAAATTGGGCAAATTCGAAGAAAGAATCATGCTGCAATTGTAGATATTTTCAAACCATATGAACAATATTTTTATCTCCCGTATGCTACTCCTAATTCTGATCCTGATTGGTTTGCAGTAGCTATTACAATTAGAGATGGGGTTGATTTTACTCGTGCTGATTTTTGTCAATATCTTGAATCTAATTTGATCCAAACTCGCCCATATTTCGCGGGTAATATTATGTTACAACCTGCTTATGAGGGAATTATGGACCCAGAGGAGGTAATCAATAAATTCCCCGTAGCTCGTAAAGTAACTACTGATACTTTCTTCTTAGGCTGTAGTCCTGTTATTACAGATGAACAAATTACTTACATTAAAGAAGTAGCAGATAGATATTTTTCTAAATTATGAAAAACTATTTAACTCTTAAAAATATGGGCGGATCTGGGGGTCTATGCTCTCAGCTCCAAATATATGCTAGTATGCTATCAGTGGCTAAAGCTAATGATATGGAAATAGTATTTTCAAAAGATATGATTGAAAATATCGGAGTAGGCATTCGTATTTTTGATTTACTGAATTTAGAGTATACTTTAAAACCTAATGAATTTTTTAGTGATTTTATAAATAAACCTATTAATTTTCATACTACAAGATGTGATGAAAGCTTATTTCCCCTTTTTCCAAAAGGAAATTATAATTTACTAGGTAGATTTGATTTATACACTTACTGGTACGACAGTATAGGTAAAGAAGTAGCTCAATGGAATTTTAAACCTGAATTACAAAAACAGGCTGAAGAACGTATGAGTGGAATTAAATCTGAGTTAGGAGATAAACCTACAGTAAGCATTCATCTTAGAAGAGGAGATTATCTATTACCCCATTATCCTTTTTGTGAATTAACTTCTGATTATTACTTAAAGGCTATAGTAGGTTATTTTCAACCTGTTGAAGATTATAATTTCGTAATATTCTCTAATGATATAGAATATGCTAAACAAATATTTAGTGGAGATAATATTTGGTTTGTTGACCCTATTGGAGGAGAAAAAATCTGCACAGATTCAGAAAAAGAAGATTTAGCTTTACTTAGTTTATGTGATCATCATATTATAGCTAATAGTTCTTATTCTTGGTGGGGTGCCTACCTTAGCAAAAATCCGAATAAAAAAATTATATGCCCCACAAATTGGCTAGATCACAGACATGAATCTTCTTGGATTAATGGCAGTTATTACCCACCCACTTGGATTAATATAGATAATAAATGTTGATATGGAAAAAATAGTTTATGTTACTGGTTGTTTAGGATTTATTGGATCTTATGTTACACGTAAATGTTTAGAAAGAGGATGGTATGTAAGAGGTATTGATAAAGTAACTTATGCTGCTAATTATAATTTACTTGATGAATTTTATAATTACCCTAATTTTACATTTGAAAACAAAGATATCAATGATATAGAGTTTTTATATGAATGCGATTATTTTATTAACACAGCTGCCGAAACCCATGTTGGTAATTCGATTGTAAAAAGTGAAGATTTTCTTCATTCAAATGTAAATGGTGTATATCATATTCTAGAACTCCTCAGAAATTATCGCCAAGAAAGTGCTACCCAACCTTTATTTATCCATTTTAGTACTGATGAAGTATATGGTGATATTGAAAATGGAGCCCACACTGAAACAGATATATTAAAACCCTCAAACCCATACTCAGCAACTAAAGCAGCTGCTGATCAATTGGTTTTAGCTTGGGCCCGTACTTATAATTTACCTTATGTCATTGTACGCCCAACTAACAACTATGGTATTGGTCAGTATGTTGAAAAACTTATCCCTAAATCAGTTAAGTTTTTATCTTTAGGTCGCAAAATCCCACTCCATAATAATGGAACCCCAGTTAGAAATTGGCTACATGCTGATGATAGTGCTGAAGCTGTAATGACTATTATTGATGCTGGGGTTAAAAACGAGATTTATAACATTTGTGGTGGGTTTGAACAAACTAACTTGGATACATGTAAAAAGATTATTACATTAATGGAGCCTAATGGTAATGTTTATGATTATTTAGATTTATCAATTGTTAGAGTTGGGCAAGATATTAGATATGCTTTAGATGATTCTAAGTTGAGAGTATTAGGATGGTCTCCTAAAAAAGTGTTTGATGTAGAATTACATCAAATTGTAGAATATTATAAAAATAATTTTATTTGGTAATGAACAGCAGAGAATTTAAATGTGTAAAAATCTTAACAGATTTAATTGAAAACGAAGGTTTAATTGGTATTAAAACTTCATTTGAGGATGAAGGAGCTACCTTTAATGAGACTGTTCGTCTTAAAGAGATTTGTAACCAATCTAAAACTAAAGTTACCTTAAAAATAGGAGGTCCTGAAGCTATTCGTGATTTAAAAGATTCTACGATTATAGGAGTAAAAGGATTAGTAGCACCTATGGTTGAGTCTGAATTTGGACTTAAAAAGTTTATTCAAGCAACAAAAAACCATATCCCAGAAGATGTACTATCATCACTTCAATTAAATGTTAATCTTGAAACTATTACAGCGATTAATAATTCTACTTCAATTTTAGATACTCCTGAAGTAAAAGAATTATACGGAGTTACTGTTGGAAGAGTAGATTTGGTATCATCTTTAAGTAAAGATCGTAGTTATGCAAATAGTGACGAAGTTTATAAAATGGTAAAAAATGTATTTGTTAAAGCTAAAGAAAAAGGCCTTAAAGCATGTTTAGGTGGAGCTGTATCTACTGACTCTTTAAAGTTTTTAAAGAAGTTACATTCTGAAGGTCTTTTAGATAAGTTTGAAACTCGTTATGCCATATTTGATCCTTCGATTACATTAAAAAATCTATCTCGTGCTTTATCTAAGGCTCAAATGTTTGAATATGAATGGTTAACGGCTAAGCATGAATCACATTTACTCCTAGCTAATCAAGATATTAAACGAATTAAAATGATCCAAGATAGAATCAATCAATCATTATCATTTGAATAATGAATGTACTCATTACAGGAGGATCTAGAGGGATAGGCCAAGCTATTAACCAATTATTCACATCCCAGGGGTATAATGTTTATGCTCCTAATAGAGATGAACTAGATCTTTCAAAACCAGTAACTTTATCTAATCCTGAATTTGACATTGTTATTAACAATGCTGGGGTAAATCCTTTGTCTAATATAATGGGTATTAAAGATCAAGAGGTAATCAGAGTAAATTATATTTCTCCTTTAGAAATTATTCAACAATGTTTACCCTATATGTTATCTAAAGGTTATGGTAGAATAGTTAACATAGGTAGCATTTGGATTGAATTAGCCAAACCTAAAAGAGCAGCTTATAGTGCTAGTAAAAGTGCGTTACATGCCCTTACTAAATCATTAACTGCGGAATACGCCTTTAAAAATATTTTAACTAATACTCTTTCCCCTGGATTTATAGCCACAGATTTAACATATCAAAATAACACTAAAGAACAGTTAGCTCTATTATCATCTAATATTCCTGTAGGTAGATTAGGAACCCCTGAAGAAATAGCTAATTTAACTTATTTTCTCACAATTGAAAATACCTTTATTACAGGACAAAACATAGTAATAGACGGAGGATACTCATGCACGGTTTATTAAATATTCCATCTAAAGTAAAAGATTATACTTTAGAATTTGTTGATTCAATAGATAATATTCAAAGCCTAATTGACCAGCAAGGTGTTATAACTATAATAGATAAAAATGTTAATTCATTATATCCCTCCCTGCAAAGAAAAGGTAATATTATTCTAGATTGCACTGAAGAACTTAAAACATTAGAAGGTGCTCATTTTTTACTTTCTAGACTAATTGACTATAAGGCTAACATTAAGACTAAACTCGTAGTAATTGGAGGAGGAATTCTTCAAGATTTAGTTGGTTTTTGTGCTTCAATTTATGCTCGAGGTATAGAATATACTTTAGTTCCTACTACTTTACTTTCCCAAACTGATAGTTGTGTTGGGGGTAAAACTTCAATTAATTTTGATTCTAAAAAAAATATTCTAGGAACTTTTTACCCTCCAAACCATATAGTAATTTGTACTGAATTTTTATCTACTTTATCTTCTTTAGATTATATTAGTGGGTTAGGTGAAATCTATAAATTCCATATTTTACAAAATAAAATAGAAGAATTTAATTTAGATTATCCTATTAATTCTATGATTTTAGATGGTTTAAAGTATAAAATTGATATCTTATCTAGAGACGAATTTGACAAGGGAGAACGCAAGTTTTTGAATTTTGGGCATACATTTGGTCATGCCTTAGAGTCTACGTCTAATCACCAAATTCCCCACGGAATAGCTGTGATTTTAGGTAGTATGGTAGCTATTAGATTAGCTTATAAATTAGGATATCAAGTAAATAATTATGACCTTATTTTACAAAAGGGTGTTAGGTTAGTTAGAGATAGTAAAATTAAGCTTAACTATGAATGGTTTGATTTATCTTCTCTTTTACAAATAGTAAAATCAGATAAAAAAAGTACTGGAAAACTTACTATGGTTTTAGTAGATACTGAACCTTTCTTGATTAACGTAGGAGAAGTAAGTATATTAGGAGAAATATTAAAATTAACTTATGAGAGTATCTGATTACGTAATCCAATTTTTAAGAGATAACTACCAAACCGATACTATATTTACCGTTTCGGGCGGTGGGTGTATCTTTTTAATTGATTCTTTAGGTCATACTGAAGGCGTTAAATATGTTGCTACCCACCATGAGCAAGCAGCTGCTATAGCCGCTGAAGGGTTTGCTAGAATGAATAATAAATTAGGAGCATTTATTGTTACTAGCGGGCCAGGTGGCACTAATGCTCTTACAGGAACATTATGTAGCTGGTTAGATTCAATCCCAGTTATTGCTATTAGTGGGCAGGTAAATAAAGAAATGTCTACTAACTATACAGGTTTACCTTTAAGACAATTAGGTGACCAAGAATTTGATATAGTAAAATCAGTGCAGTATATGACTAAATATGCTGTACAAGTAAATAATCCATCTGAAATTAAATATCATCTTGAAAAAGCTTGTAAACTCGCAACATCAGGCAGGCCTGGGCCTGTATGGATTGATATCCCTTTAAATGTTCAATCTGTTGATATTAACCCTGATGATTTAGAAGGTTGGGAAGATGACATTATAACTCCTTCTCCGTCAATTACTGATATAGACACCCTACTTAAGATATGGAATAATGCTAAAAAACCTCTTATGGTGGTAGGTAATGGAGTTAGGTTAAGTAATGGGGTAGAAGAACTTTACACATTGCTTTCCAAAACCAATATCCCGGTAATATCTGCTGTAAATGGAAATGATTTAGTGAATACAGATTATCCCCATTATTGTGGTAGATTCGGGACTCATGCTCAAATAGGAGCTAATAATCTTCTAAGTGAATGTGATTTCCTACTTACAGTAGGAAGTAGGTTATATGTAAGACAGACTGGGTATAATTTTGAAGGATTTGCTAAACAAGCTTATAAAGTTCATGTTGACATTGATATAGAAGAATTAAATAAACCAACATTACATACAGATTTAAAAATCCATTCTGATGCTAAATTATTGTTATTAGATCTTATATCTAAAGATCTTCCTACAACAAACCAAAATTGGTTGAATGAATGTAACAAATGGGCTGCTAAACCTCGAGTATTAGATAGACATAGAAAGGAAAACAGTTATGTCAGTCATTATGCTTTCTTAGAAAAACTATCTCGGTATAAACCTAAAGATTTCCATATCGTAACAAGTGATGGTTCGGCCAATGTCGTAACAATGCAAGTTATGGATCTTGAAGGAGATCAAAGGTTAATCACTAATACAGGATGTGCTCCTATGGGTTATGGTCTTCCTGCCGCTTTAGGAGCTGCTATTCACCATAAAATAATCTGTTTAGAAGGAGATGGAAGTTTACATCTTAATGTACATGAATTGCAAACTATAAAGCATTATAATTTACCTATTAAACTTATTTTATTGAATAACGATGGGTATACTTCAATCAAATTATCTCAAAAGGCCTTTTTTAAGGGACGTTATGTAGCCTCTGAAAAAAATAGCGGAGTATCTTTTCCTAACTTTGAAAGACTAATTAAAGCATATGATTTGCCTTACTTGAGTATTTCTAGTAATAGTGAAATTGAATCTAAACTTACTGAATTCTTTGCCCAAGAAGGACCAGGCGTTTGTGAAGTATTTACCCATCCTGATGAATATCATGAACCCAAAGTAATAGCCCAATTAGATGACTCAGGTAAATTCATACCTGGGGAATTAAAAAATATCCAATGGCTCGAGTCTTAATTACAGGTGGAAGTGGGTATATAGCTCAATCTGTTTATAATGCCCTAAAAATAGAGCACGAAATAACTCTAATTACTAGAAACGATTTTGATCTAACGGATTCAAATTCAACTACTAATTGGTTTCAAAATAAATACTTTGATATATTAATGCACACCGCAATTACAGGTGGTAACAGATTAAAAACCGAAGATGAAGATATCTTAAAACAAAACCTTCAAATATGGGATAATCTTTTAGTCAATAAATCCCATTTCACTCAATTAATCCATTTTGGTTCTGGAGCTGAATTGTATGCTCGAGATACTCCCTATGGTTTAAGTAAACATATTATAAACGAATCTATAAAAAATAAACTTAATTTTATAAACTTAAGGGTATTTGCTGTTTTTGATAAAAATGAATCCGATAGAAGATTTATTACACCTAATATTAAAAGATATATCCACCAAGAACCTATTATAATCCATCAAGACAAATACATGGATTTTATTTATATGGAAGACTTGATTTCTATTATTAAGTTTAGTATATTACATCCTACAATTAGCCCTATTAACTGTTGTTATGAAGAAAAATATAAACTATCTGACATAGCTAATATTATTAACAACTTATCTAATTATCAAGTGCCAATTGAAATCCACTCTAAAGGTCTAACCAACCCCTATACAGGTGTCTTTGCTGATTTAGGAATTGAATATGTAGGATTAAAACAAGCCATTAAAAATATATATAATGAACTCAATTAGTTTTTGCATAGCATCGGCTAAAAACGAAAAGTACTATACTTTAGATGTACTAAAAAGCTTAGAAGATAATACCGAATTTACTAATCATGAAGTACTTATCTTTATAGATTCAGATAATCAAAATACTTATGAAGCCCTTTTAGATTATAGACAAGGTAAACCTAATATCAAGATTTATAGAAACACTTTAGGTTTTCCTGTAGGTAGTCAACGTAATGTATCTATTATGTTTGCCCAAGCTACTAAAGATGTAGTGATTTATTTACAATCTGATATGGTAGTTTGTCCTAATTTTGATAAGTACTTTATTGAAGCTTTAGATAATAATACTAAACGAGTTGTAAGTGCTGCTAGAATTGAACCTCCTATCCACCCAGCTTCACCCGAAAAAATTGTTAAAGATTTTGGTTTAACACCTAAAGAATTTAAATATGAGGAGTTTATAAGTTTTACCAAAGAATTACAAGCTGAAAATCGTCCTTTAATGGAGGGTCATTTTGCACCTTTTGGAACATATAAACAAACCTATTTTGAATATATGGGTGGATTTGACACCCAGTTTAGATGTTCTAGAGAAGATTCAGATTTTATTATTAGATTAAAAGCTACAGGGTTAGATACAGTTCAAACATGGAATGCTTGTGTGTACCATTATACATGTGTTTCATCTAGAGGCACTGGATGGTATAAAAAAGATGAAGAAGCCGAAATTAAAAATCAATGGCAAACTAAAGCAGACCAAGAAGAACTAAAGCGATTTATTCGTAAATGGGGATATTTTGGTCATGAATATAAAACTAAATATAATACTACTTTAGTTCTTGATATTAATACCGCACCTGATTTGAACATATTAAGTTACATTGAACCCTACTTTGATAAGATTGTACTTAATGAACAACCTGTAGTTACACAATTAGCTTCTTTAGTAAAATATAATAGTCACTACTTTGCTAATAAAAGATGGAATTATAGCCCTGAATATTGGGAAGAAGTAAAATCTGAATTTATGGGTCCTGATTTGTTAGATAAGTTTGTATATTCAACTAATTATCAAGAAAAAGATGATGTTATAGTTACAACTGATTATTACTCATTATCTAAAAACATAAATGATTCTACAGTTAGATCTTTTATTGAAAATACTAACGCTACATTCTTTTCATTATTAATGAATTCAAATGATTATAAAGGAACTTATAAAATTAAATGTTTTAATATTAAAGTTAACAACTTAGTAGATATTAACCTATACCATCTGGACAACACTCAGTACCTTTTTAATACAGATAAGTATATTTTTTCTTAATTAATTTACTACCCCTTTGTTTTAGAACGTATCAAAGAATATTAGCAGGATTTAATAGTTTGTAGGCGATATTTATAGTCACTACCTATATTTATAGGACATATGAGCAAATTCAAACAAATACTAGAACAAGAGATCAAATCAGTAATAGCTGAAGCTGTTAAGATTAACTTTAAAGGGCATTCTTTTATACTTAAAGTTGATGTTAACGAGGATCCAAATAAGAAGGGAATCAAAATTCAATTCCTTCCGACAACGTTTGGAGCTATGACTAGGACTGAGCAAGATGATGTTGCAATTTCTCTTGGAGAAAAACTAGAGCAAGGATTAGAGCAGTACGGAATGAGAGTCGAAAGAGATAGGAACTTAAAAGATAAGTCTATCATCGGCTTCTTCGTTTACATTGAGTATATAAGTAAAATAGTTAGACAAGCTTTAGCCTCTCAAGAAGAAGCAGAATAGTAAAAATGGAACAAGTGTTGTGTGAAACGTGTGGAGAACCCATACATCCGAAACGTATAGAAATACTACCCTATACTAAGGTTTGTGTAAAGTGTTCAACGGAA
>Ga0208019_1001129_pt1 | contig 14274 bp, 10 predicted proteins | sample CB_VirMetaG_5_FD_184540 | JGI IMG/M metagenome (GOLD analysis project Ga0208019, IMG submission 184540) | Freshwater to marine saline gradient viral communities from Chesapeake Bay - CB_1508_1D Viral MetaG (SPAdes) (version 4) | ecosystem: Environmental > Aquatic > Marine > Coastal | place: USA...
TGAGCCGTGTCAAGTTGTTTTGCTCTAGTGGAACATCTCGGAAGGCAATGGTACCTAGATTAAATTGAATGTAATCTAGTGATTTTTTAAGAGCTTTTTCTGTGCCAATGTTAGCTTTCATTGTTTTATAGATTGACAAACAACTCTTAAGGTGGTAGCTTCTTCTCTCGTTGCTTACTTTCAGACCAGCTTCAGCTACCCTGAAGTCGTAAAACAATTCTAAAAGCTTTTCATTGCTAAGGTTGTTTTCTAAGTAAGGAACTGGTTCTCTATTTTTATAAGAATAGAAGGCTTTCTTACACTGTCCATCGCTTAAATTGTCTTCTCTATAAAGGGGGTAAGCAGCAATAAAAGTAGCATAATAAATCTTAAGGTAGGTATAAAATTCCTGAAAGTAGTCAACAACATTTAGATCTTGGTAGAATGTTTCAAAGAAACTAGCTAAATTGAATGATTTTGACCCTGATTGTTTATTGATGTAATCTGACGAATTCTTACTTACTATGTTAAAAATAATTCTCCAAGGATTATTTCTATCTATTCTAAAACCGTATCTCTTACAAAGCTCTTCAAAAACTCCAAAGTTGGGGTCATTAACTATAGCTATAGCTTTTTGGTCATCGCCATAAAAAGATTGTAAAACTTCTAACACTAAACCAGTGGTAAACAGACTGGCTTTATTGGATTCATGTAGACCTATTCTAGTAAAAGGTGTTTCCTTTTGTCTGATGTAGTCTAAGAACACTATTACAAAATCATCAAAGTTCTTAATTAAGTTTGATTCAGTTAAACCAAAAAGAGTGGTAGATAAAAAGTCTTCGTAGGTTTCTTGTTGATTATCTACATAAGCTTGATTTGGACTCTGCCAGCCTTTCTTTGGTTCAAGTGTTCTAGTAAAATAAGGAGAACCGGGTTCTAAGTAGCCATCTAAATAAAGTGTTTCATAATGCTTTCTCATTTCCCTAAAAGCATCAGCAACAAAGTTTAGACAGAATGCTTGGTCTTCGTCGGTTGTCTTAGAAACTACTTCTAAATAAAGTTCTTTTGGATAAACTACAGAGCCTTGTTCGTTTACTTTTCCATAATAAGGAATGTTATACCATGTGTCAAACTGGCTAGCATCTTCTCTATAGTAGAAATCATAAAGAATCTTAGATTCATAATTCTTTTTAGGAGGTGTTTCGTTTTTAGCAAATGGAAGCTTAGGCATTAAACAGGCTCCTTGATGTCTTTATAATTGTCATTTTGACGTTCTAAATCATCTTTATTTTTTGGTAAAGGCTCAAACTTAGAATCTAAACCATTCTGTTTTAGAACATTTGAATCCAATCTGAAAAGATCTTCCAAATAAGTTAAAGAAGAAATGTTTAAATTATAAGGGAACTTATTATCTTCGGCCAGAAGAGGGTCGTTTGTGCTGTAAGCAGACTTCTTCGCTAATGGATTGTAGATCCATGTTCCGTTAATAGAAGTTTCATAATTACCTATTGTAAGAGTGTCTGTAACATTATGAATAGAATAATAGCCAACTATCCCAGGATCATGAGTGTCTGAGCTTATTCCTAAAGGATTGGCTGGAATGGCAAAATAGCCGCCTTGGAAGAAAACATTATTACCTATTGTAGTTACTGCTGCTGAGTAGCGGTATTTAAGTAGAGTTTCTTCGTTACTGGCTAATGATTCGGCCCATAAAGCAGTTCTTAGATAGGGAAGATCTTGGGCGCTAAAACTAATTGATTTTAATAGACCAGCATCAGCACCAATCTTAATGTGAGGTGAATTAAATTTAATGTCTGTTTCTTCATTAAAATTAGCTTTGCTCAAATTTCTTTGTAAATAAATTGAACCATGGACATTCGAAGGATTCTTCAAATTTGTATAAAAAACAACAGTAATTAAATCTCGATCTGTCTTTAGTTCGGCTGGGCTGTTAATTCTTTTAATCATCTCTTTGAGGCTGCTATCTGTACCATTTAGATAGAAGTTATCAAATAAGGCTTTGTCTTTTTTATCGCCCTTCATTTTTGTGACATAAGTTATTGGTCTTATTGTGCCAATTCTATTATTGCCAAAGAGTTGTGTTGTTTCGTTCTCTAAGAGTTCAGGGACCAATTTGGTCATGATGTCATTTAAGAAATCACCAAAGCTGTAAGAAATAATTCTTTTTGCTGTGTAGTTTCTATAATACCACTCTTGGAATTTATCAACACTGACAAGAATGTCACCAATGTTAACAGTGTAAGATCTGCCAAAAGCTTTTGTTTCAACATTTCCAAGACCAACAAACGGAACTCTCTTTTTATAATCGTCAGCTAAATCTGTATAAGCGGCAGTAATTAAAGCTCTGAGAGGAAAGAATAGAATGTCGCCAAAGGTTTGATTTCCTTTTCTAGTTGTTCCTTTTGGAACATTAAAAATTGTTCCTGTGATTTTGCCTAAATAGCTTTCTTTCTCTTGTTCGGTTCCGCTGATTCCCTGTTGGTAAATAACGTTGTTCTTAAAAGAATTTAGATCTAGTTGGCTTGTGAAGGAGTGAATTTTAGTACTTACTGGTTTATTTTGTAGAATCTCTTCCAAAAACAATTCACCTTCAAGAGAATAAACTGGTAATCCCCCAACTTCAGAAGACTGGAAAGAGCTGAAAGAAATCTTAAACAACTCCCTATTTTTCGTTATAGTTTCAACAAATTTTTGTTTTACATAAGGGGAAATCTGCTCTCTTAGAGAATTAAGGAATTTTTTTGTAGCAATAATCTCGTCGTTGTTCTTTTTTCTTTTTCTTTGAATGTCGGTTAAAGAAGCGTCTTTTTGGCTAATGTTTTTTACTACTACTTCTTCTTTTCTTTTGCCTTCTTGAGTTGTCAGCTCTCTGGCATATTCTTCTAGTTTATCTTTACGAATTAATAGTTCTCTATAATCCTTCATTAATAACTTTATGTCTTCAGGAACACCAAGAGAAGCTATCTGAACTTTATCTTTTGGAATGGCGACATCAGAGTCTTTATCAAATAAATCAACATCTTGTTGTGTTGTGTACGAGACTGATAGGTTTATTGTTCCGTTTTGTTGAAAGTTAAAGTTATGACCCTTGTAGTTGATAATGAATCTTTTCTTTTCTCTCAACATTATTTGAGTTTGAATTCTTGGCGGAATAATAGTTGGGTCAGTAAATCTTGAAATTCCATAGCCATACTCTACAACCAGTTGTTCTGTTTTTGGATTTAAGAAAGACATTGATTTCATAAATGTGAAGTCTTTTAATCCGTCTACTTCTTGTTTTTTGGTTAGAATGGTTAGATTCTGAAAGAAAAAGTTAATGTCGATTGTCGCACTTAGAATGTTACCAATTCCAGGGAATTGTCTGTTGAGAGTTAGGTTCTGAATGCCTGCTCCATCACCTCTGCTGAATTCCAAGATTTCTTTTTTGTCACCGCCTCTTTTGACAATAAACTCATCATCGCTAGTAAATGACTTAAAAGGAAAAACAATTTCCTTCCAAGGATCGTTCTTTTTGGCTCTATAACGATAAATTAATTTTATGTAAGGAGTCATCGCAGCTAAATGACTTGTATAAATGTTAGACATAAACCTGACATACTCTTCGTATTCTCTTTGTTTAACTGGATCTATTTCTTTAATTGCTCCATGTTGTTCTTCAAAGTTTCTATGAAGTTTAGGGTGAGGACTAAATACTTTGTTTCTTTTGCCGTTGCCTCTTGAAGAGATAATTCTTTCATAAACCTTTTGGTCTAGACCTTTTATAATTTTAAAATTGTCATCATAAATCAATTTAGCCAAAGCACTTCGACTGTTCTCGGTGTCGCCTCTTGGAATTTGAGGCAAAAGGACTTCAGTTAAAAACTGTTGTCTAGTAAGACCACCGGGGCTAACTGGAAAGAACAAATTAATTGAAGAGTTATTATCAGCCATTTTATAATCCAAAAGCAGTTAGAACTTCGTCCAAGTAAAGTGGAACTAGAATTGTTTCTCCAAGTTGAATGTGTTGTTCTGTTGGTTTCTTATTAAACCAAGCAATAATCCACCAGTATTCTGGATTATTATAATAGGTTGTAGCTAATTTATAAAGTCTATCGCCAGTAGTCCAATTAACGGAGATAGTGTTAATGGAATCAAACTGCTCTTGAGTTGGATAGTTTAGAAAGTTGGTTGGCATTTGTCGAATGCCAATTTCACCATACCTTTTTCTAAAAGTCTTTTTATAGCCCTCGGTAGCATTGATAAATGGATTTAAGTTCTTATAACGACTTATAGCCATTACTTACCTCCTAAAATTGAATTACTAGAAGCGGCAACTTTAGTTCCAGTCCCACCAAAGAAAGAGCCAGCCAATCTAGAGACTGCGTTTGTTGCCGCCCCAAGTATTTGTGTTCCTTCGCTTTGCTCATTGAAAAAGTTAGCCGATGAATTATCTAGTTGATAAGGAAATTGCTCCGAGCCAATAAAGTTTCCATTCTCGTCAAACCCAGGAGTGTCTTCGTGTAGGACAGTTAGGTTAAAAGCCATCTCATAAGTTTTAGCAAAGATAACTCCATCTCCACCATTTTCTATCAAGAACATGCCGTTTGTGTCTATTCCGTGGCTTATGTTAACAGAGCCATTAACATAACCTAAAAGACCTCTAGATGGATTTGTGTAATCACAAATAAGGTTAGCAAATTTTACTCTAACAAGAGGTGGAGAGTTGATAATTCTAGTTCCGCTTTTTGTGTAAAGCTTTGGAACAACATAAGAAGGGTAAAGATTCTTTACAATAGTATTGATGTCTCTAAGAATTTCCTTAGCATGGCTCTCGTTGTAAGCTGGCATTGTTAAAGTAAAGTTAATTGATCTTTTTGTAGATTGATAAACTGGGATTGAATCAACACGACCGAAGACATCAACCGCATTGAAAGAAGGATTAAAACTATCTTGTAAACCCTTCATGTAAGCAGGAAAGCTGACAGAATAACCTGTTGTTGGAAAATCAATAAAAACATTCGAGAAGGGATACTTTAATCTAAGTTCTCTTTCTTCATTGGAAGAGTAAGCTAATTTAGGATCTTCTTCTAGAGTTTGTTTTAAAGATTTTATTTTTTGATCATTCATTTAATTGTAAGTCCTGTTTATTTTTGATTAGCAGCTTGTTGCGCTGAGACCTTACCGATTCTGAATCCGCCCAAAAGGAGATCTGTTGGTTCAACAACCAATTTAATTCTTTGCTCCTGAAAAACATCTTTTCCGCCAGCAAGTGATGTTTGAAGTGATGTTCGAATTTCAGCAAGAATTTCATTGGCAAAACCCCCTAATTTATCAATAATCTTACCTTCCTTTTCATAAAACTTCTTGGTGTATTCTGTAAGCAATTTGTCAGTTTCTATAGCTATTTGTCCAACCAATTTATCTACCACTATAGTAGATCTTTCAGCATTTGTTGTCATTTCATCAGCCAATCTTCGTTGATCTTCACCAGTCATAGCAGCCAAATCTGTTGTCCCCTTAAGGAATCTATCAATGTCGGCCCCTTTGTCTTTATTGATCAAAGATCTAATCATTCCCACATCCACACCAAGAGTTTGTGAAAGCTGTCTCAAGATAGCTCTTTGACCCAAATCAGACATTCCACGAATCTTATCACCAACTTCAGCAACTTGATCGGCAATATATTGCATTCTTTCTGGTTGGCTCATTAGAGTTGCTTCTACAGCATTGAAAGAACCACCTAAATTTGAAAGAAGCATGTTTAACTTACCACCAAACTCCATGCCGCCTTCAATTGTTTCAAATTGGTCTGTAAGGTTTGTTAATGTGCTAACATCTGTTCCAAGTCTACGAGCCATTTGCTGGAATACTGTAAATTTCTGGAGGGCTTTATTTGGGTCCATTTCAACATTAAACTGTCTGACGCTTGAAGTAAAATCATCAAAAACTTTTTTGAAAGGCTGTCCGGTGTCTTTAGCAAATTTTAGTAATCTAGCATTAAAGTTGTCAGCAGATTCCGCAGACATTTGAAAAGATGTGTCTAGTTCATTTAATAAGCGGGTTGATTCATAAGTGTTTATTCCAAATCTTTGGTTAATAGCGGCAATTTTAGTTAAAGCTTTTTCTTGATTTGAAAATCCTTGCGAGACTAAAGAAGATAGGTTATTTCTAAATTCTGTAGTTGTTTCTACCAGTGTGTCTAAAGACACTCCATAACCCATGAGAGCTTCTTGTTGTTGTCTTAGGGACAAAATTAAAGCTCTGCTGTCTTGAACTGCTAGACGGTTAAATCCTATTCTTAATTTTTCAACCGTCTGACCAACTAATACAAACTGTTTAGCCGCTACATTGATCACGCCAACAAAATTTCCTTCACCAAGAGCCCGTGTCGCATCTAAAAACGCCCTTTCAAGTTGGTTAAATCCTCCTGTAGCTTCTTTTGCTGTTGTTATAAGATCATTTAACCCAGATCCTGCTTTTTTAGCTGATTCACCAAACTCGTCTGTGGCTTTTGTAGCTGATTGTCGTGCTGACCAATTTCTTCGAAGGGAAGCGATCTCGTCATCGGTAATACCTGTAGCCTTGGTCTTGATCTCCGAATCGCTACCACCTCGTCTAATTATTGCTATAGCTATGTCAAGTTTATTTGCCATTAATTAACCTCTCTATAATTAGAAGTTAATCATAATTATTCTGGATTATAGTATTTTACTATCATTTTTAAGATCCAGTTTCTTAAATTAATCGGCATTGAATAAAGCTCAGTAAATCTGAAGCCTGATTTCATAACAATCATAAAGATTTGTTCATAAACATTGTTGATATATTCAGTCGATAGACCAAAAAAAGTTAGTCCCTACTGGGACACCTCCTTCGTTTATATGACCACACTCTTCACACTTGTGGCTATAAACGAAATTAATGTCTGGTCTAAAATCCTCATAGCTTTTCTTTAAGAACTTTGAATCCTTTATAAGCATTTGTGCTATAAAAGAATTAATAAAATTAGTGTCTGAATTGCCATCAATGGAATTAATCATAACTCTATGGAGTTCAAAGGTCTCTGATGTCTCCAAACCATGCTTCTTTTTAGACTCAATAAGATTGGTAACTTGTTGAACATCTGCTGATGTCGCTATCTTAAAAGCAACTTGTTTTTTAGAAACAGGTAGAACAACTGTTACAGAGCCGTCTTCTGAAACTTGAGATAAATCAAATGGCTTTGCTTTTATTTCGTCTAGATTGATTGTGTGTTCAAAATCAGCAAAACATCCTTTACAAATGCTAGCAAACGAATAATCATTTCCATAGGCATTCTTTCTAGCATTAATAAGAATTGCGTGTTTATCTCCAGGCAAAACAGTAGAAGGATCAATTCTATCAACACTAATGCTTTGAATTAATCTATCAAACATAACACCGGCTTTAGCTAGAGCCTGAGACGATAGAATGTCTTCTTCTTTTGTGGTCATGAATCTAACTTCTACTCTTTGTTTATTGTGCCAAGGATGACCAACAGGATAAAATCTACCCTCGGATGGTAAATCTACAAAGTCTGTAGGAACTTGATAACCTCCTTGCTGGACTGGTGGTGCCATTACCGGTTGTTGAACCGCTTGACCAACAATCTTCTCCTCTTGTTGTTTCATAAATTGTTCTAGGAGTTCAGGAGGGATTTGTGTTCTGCCCTCGTTATTTCTCATTTTAACCTCTTATTATGTTGAGCCTAGTTGAAGTTTTGCCCAATCATAGTTTACCGTAACTGTAACATCTGTTAAGCCCTCTTCTGAATAAGAGTTATTGCTGAACTTGACAGAGGTAATCATACCATTGTAAATTGTCCATGTCTCAAAAATAGAACCATCTGGCTTCAGAGAGACAATCTTTAAAAGACCAAGGGCTCCATTTAGATTTTGTTTAGATAGATTCTTTGTACCAAAGGCGGCTTCTCTAGCATTATTTATTGGATTGATGATTGATGTTAGGATACCTAGATCTTGACTTGTACTAACATTATCTGGATAATAATAAGAATTAGCTAAAAGCTTTGCCATTAGATTAGAACCAACAGATCCAACTGTTTTGCCGCCATAGATCTCTTTGATTGTAAAAGAGATAGGATCCCATTTTATTCTTATAGGATATCGAACCACATGGTCTAAAAGAATGTGCTCTTGAGTATCTACTGTGTAAGAAGGTCTGTCTATTTGACTGATGTAAGCTGTTGGAATGTCATCTATTAGAGCTACAAATCTAAACTTTTGTTGAGCATTTAAAAATAAATCTTGATCAAATAATTGTGATTGGCCATTAAATAAGGAGTATTTTGTAACATTCCCTAATGTGGTTGTGCCAAATGATTTTAATGCCTCTGATAGACTCATAAAATAAATAGTTGAAAACTAAATTATTCAGCAGGGCCAAACGATTCTAGTTCAGCCCAGTCATAAGTAACCGTTAAACCAAGTTCAACTAGACCTTCATCGCTGTAGCTCATTTGGTTATAGGTAACAGACTTAACCCAAGCATTATTTAGTTTCCAAGACTCAATAGTTTGACCAGCAGAGTTTAGAGTGTCGATAGTTACTTGACCAATTTGATCAATGAAGTTTGCTTTCCCAGGAGTCTTTCTAAGATAATTGGGATCTGAAGGAGATGGACTAAAATCACCAGGGTAAACATAACCAGCATTTTTAACGAACTGAAGTAACTTTCTAGAAACATCAGGATCAATTGGATCGACTAAAGCAATATTTATGTCATTCCAAGTTACACGACCAGGGAATTTGAAATCATGAACTAAGAATTCATGCTTTGTTTCTCCAACTGTAACTGTTGGTCTGTCAGTTGTCTTAACAACATAAGCAGGTATACCAGCGATGTTAAGAATGAATTTATACTTTCTTTTTGGTTCGGTTATTGGATTTGCCCATACTGGAATTGCTGTAGCCATTTATTTTTTATCTCCTAAACTTAAATAGTCTTTGTTGAAATTAGTCATCAAAAGAAGCTCCAGTATTTGTAATGATGAAGTCTAGAGCGATGTATTCGATTGCTCTGGCTGGCTTGATGAACAACTTAGCATAAAGAATGTTTTGATCGATTAGATCTGGAGTTGTTGTTGTTTCATCTAGAATCAGCTTGTAATCGGTTAGACCATAACGAGTCTTAACATCGGTTAAGAATGGAATGGCTTGTCTTTTGAAGTTATCCCAAGTGTCTGGAACATTTGGCTCAAAGAGGGTGCGATTAGCAATGACAGAAATGCCTCTCTTGAGGAACACAAGCAATCTACGAACATTGATTCTATCTAGAGCCGATCTCTCTACCTGTAGAGTCTTTTGACCAAAGATCACAACACCCTCATTTGGGAATGTAGCGATTGGGTTGACATTTACTTCGTAAAGGTCATCTCTATCTTCCTTGAAGAGTTTAAGGGCTGTAGCGACCACTGGAAGCCCTGAGACGCCAGTAGATAGTCCACCACGGTTGAAGCCAGCGGGAGCGAACCACGGGGCTTGTACGCGGTCTGTGTAGGACATTGCGCCTAGAGCAGCGATGGATGGTGGTACCCAAACATCCTTGGAGTTGATGCTATCGCGAATCTTGACCCATGGGTAGTAAGTAGCAGCATAGCTTGAGTTGAACTTTCTGGTCTTTACTTCGTTGACGGCACTAACAACATTACCATTAGTTGGATCAGCACCGCTGTACTTATACTCATGAGGAGGTAAGTAACTATTTTCAATGTCAAAAACAGCAAGAGCATCGGCTCTTTCTTCGGTGTTTTGGATTAACAGGTTTTGTAGAGGTTCGTTCTCCAGTCCAGGTAAAGAGATAACATTGTAAGAAGCAATTTCTGGATTCTTAACTGTGTTAATCGCTCTTTGTAAAGTGTTGAACTCGTAACCATTCAATGGATTAGTTACTGAGCCAATGGCTTGGTTTGAAAGTGGGTCTGATTCAGTAATATCAAAACCATCAGTCCCTCCAAAGAATAGAGTAGTTAAGTTGCCCGCTCCAGCATTTAGAACAACCTTATAACTACCCAAGTCAGCAGCGGGCCCGCCATTAAATCCTGTTGGTAGTGAACCAGTTGTAGTTAGTGAGTAACCACCCGCTCTTGAAGCTGCTCTAATTTCAAGAGCAGAAGCACTTGTAGCTGGAACAGCAGCGGTGCTTGTCTGACCGATGAAGGTAAGTTCTTCAAGAGAAGTAACAAATGAATACTCTAGAACACCAGTCTTTGAATCATACTGGTTAGTAACTCCACTTGGCTTGATCTTTAGAAGATCTTTGATATCGCTTCTGAAGTTATTGCCACCATCAACAGTTGTGTAAGCTCCGTAATAGGCTTGCTTGTAGTTATTTAAACCAGAAGTGTTTGTTCTAGAGGGGACAGATGGGAAGTTGATTAAAATTCCCTGAGTTGAATTTGTACCGTCAACTGATTCACCGCCATTGCTATTGCCAAAACATAGATTGCCAACTCCTCTTAGTGGGCCTGCACCAGCGACAGTGTTGGAAGAAGATGCAAAATTAGTGCCAACAAGTTTAGTTGGGCCTGTTACGCCGAATGGAACATAATCGGAAGAGAATCCTTCCGAGAATTCAGGCGCTGCTTCAACGCGGACATACCTTGAAACATTCGCAAATTCACCCTTTTCAATTATTCTTTGAGAAGTATAATCATATTCAACATACTTTGTTCCAATTCTTCTTAATAGGTAATCATCTGAATTTGGATTTAAATTACATCCCTCAAATGATTCAACTACTGCTGGGGCAGCATCATTGTCGCCTATTTGTCTAATTTGAACCGAGAAAGTAGCGTATGGGTCAACATCCTCATTCTTTGGAGCAAGTATGTTTGTTAATGACACTTTAATGTTGTTTTGAGTCCATTCGCCAGATTCTAATCCAACAAAGCGGAATAGTCTTTTTAATCTACCGGCAGCAAGAGCCGCCGTAGCTGTTGTCCAAGTAGCTGCTTCGCCTAAGTCTTGGCTTAAGAACCAACCTGATTTAGAGTAGCTATTGTCTTCTAGGGCACCAATTCTAACATCATGACCAACAACATTGTCTGAAACAGAACCAGCTGTACCGTCAGCATTCTTAAATCCGCCTAAACCTACAATCGCTCCATAAAGTTGTGTTGGAGTAACAGCAGTCCCTGTAACAGCTAGTTGATCGCTAAAGAAGTTTTCAAATGTTTCACCTAAGAAGTAGTAGGAGTCATTAGTGACAGCATAATCAGAATCAAGCCCAAGCAGAGTTGGGTTTGTGTTGAAGACTTTTCTAATGAAGTTTGACTTACCTTTATCAAATGAGATTGTAAAGTTGGCATCATTATTTATATTTGAGCCACTGAAAGAAACGACAAACTCGCCAGCATTATTTGTTTTAACCCACTTGGAGGTAGTCTTTTCAGAGATGGCAGGGGTTGTCAAAAGGCTACCACTTAAACATGGAGCAGCATTACCATTCATGTAAAAAATAGCAGCCACAGAACCAGTCATAGATTGGTCCATGTTGCTGGCAGAAGGCATAACCATTAGGGCATAGGCACCACCGGCATTTGTTGACGCCGTATAAGCAGTTCTGAAATTGGCATTGCCAACTCTCCAACCCGCTAATCCAGCATCAGTAGAAGTGGATTGATCTACACCCAAAGTTCTCATAAATGTAAGGGCTTCACCGTTTCTCAACCAAGACTGAGCAGCATAAGTAGCATACATTGGAGAAGTATAATTGCCTTCTCTCCATACATCGCCGCCTTGACCACCGGCTACTGGTTCACCGAAAGTTGAAACAAAATCTGAAAAGCTTCTTACCTCAACTGGGGTAAAAGCTGGTCCTCTTCTTGATCTGCCAATTACGCAAGCGCCAATTGCTGGCTCATCTGCTGGGATCTGAGAACGGTCGATTTCTTCTATCTTAATTCCTGGTGAAATAAACTTAAAGTTTTTAGCTGAAACTGCCATGTGTTTAAACTCCTTACACGAATGTCTATTGTAAATAGTTTTTCAAAAGGCATTATGCTTATGATCTAAAGAAACCATCCTTATTGTTTGGATTCTTTTCTCCTAGCATAGATCTCTCTCTTGTGAATCTAACCTTTGCTGGCGATTCTCTGCTGACAACATAAGGAGTGTTTTGATTTATTCCATCTGAAGTTATGTAGCCCAAAACTTTGATCTTTATTTGCGCATCAAACTTCTTCTCTTCACCACCCAAATTAGATGAATTACTTTCGATAGAGTAATCATCTTCGATGAAAGCTTCATAGCGATGATTCTCATGATAAACTAAGAATTGATTGATTCCTCCAGTAAATCTTTGGAAGGGTAATAGAACTTCATTTAATTGTTGAATGTAGTCTGTTCTTATCTTGATAACATAGTTCATGTTTAAGAAGACAGGATAACCAGTGTAAAGAGTTTCATAGACCACCTCATTTGATTCAAATGGTAGTTTAAATGTTTCTTGAGTTTGATTTGTGAATCTCTTTGCTTGAGCATTTTGAAAGTTCTGTGTTTTGTCTTTTACTATTCTTCTATAAAGAGGAAAAGCTCCTCTTTTTCTATCCATCTGAGGAAAGATGTTTCCTGGGATTATTCTTTCATTCGCATTTGTTTTAGAGACTGAAGTTCTCTCTATTACCATCGCAGGATAGATAATAGATTGTGAGTCAATCTCTCTTAATTCTTTGTCGTTCTTTACTTGGAAAGCTCTTTCTGCTGTTATCCAAATAATAGGAACTTTTCTACGACCCTCGTTAGAATCTGTGTAGATGTCTAGAGTCTCATTCAACCAATTATAAAGAGCAAAATCAACTGTCTCTAAGGTTGATGGATTAAGGGCTTTTTGTTTTGTTGATTTATTTGGCATTGAACTTACCCTTTCTTGCTCTTACACACTTAGCTTCAATTTCATAACGAAAATCAATTTGTCCGAATAGTTGCTTTGGCTCGTTTAGTTCTGTAATCTCATAGTAGATGTCGCCATAAAGAACATAGTCGCCTTCTCTAACAAAAACATTTTGATCTTCAGCCAATCTTCTTTTATGAAACTTTATGTTGATTGTTGCTTTTTTATCCACCCCAAAGTCTGAAGTTTCTGTTTGAATTCCTTCAAAGGTCACAAGAGCATAAACTCTAATAGGTGGTAGGAAGGTCTTTTCGATTGCTTCGCCATAAAGTGGATGATAGTTGGATTGTTCAACACTTAGAGGATAATAAGCAATAGGCTGGGCAACAACTCTATCAGTAATTTCTGAAGTTACTTGCTTAACAAAGTCTCTTTCTTTCTTATTAAAGAAGACTGGACCTGGAGGTGCTGCTGGTTGTTCCCATTTGTTCTCTGGATCTGGCATTTAATTATCCTTGATAGATTGGCATTGGAACTTTAGCGAAAAGTTCATCATTGTTCTTTACTAATTCAGCATCTCTCTTAGCTAATTCAACATAAGTTAATTGATCTAAGATTTCTTTCAGTTCTGTTTTTAGAGTTTCTTTCTCTGAACTGGCTTGATTTAATAGATCTGAAGCATTAAGGTTTACACTATCGCCTGGAATGGGCACAGAACCGCCGAATTTACCTCTAATCTGTCCTAACATCTCTTTAGATAAGGCAAGGGCATAGCGGCGAATCCACTGCTTACCAATAGAGTTAATGTTAGTGTAGGCAATGTTGCTGAATGGTAGGGTGTTTAAGTTGTTAACACCGTCCATTCCTTCTTTTCTAGTTGGATCTTCATCATAAGCTCCACCCTCAACGTAGAATCTAAACCAGAACTTATCTGGCATTTGACCTGATTCTGGCATTGGAAATAATCTCAACCTATTATCCATTAACTCAAATGAATAATGGCTAACTCTTGTGTAGATTGAATCCTCATAAGCCATTGCTTGGGCTTTGTTTTGCCAAGTTGGAACTACTTCAAATGTTGAGTCATCTGAGTATTGACCATAAGTCGATAGATTACCAATAACATTAAGGGCACCATAATAAGCAAAGAATCTCCACATTGTAAATGGGGTCTTGTAATAAACATTTGTTATTACTGCTCTTTGGTTATCTGTGATTAAGTTTGGAAAGCTAGATGAGATTATTTCTTGTAGGTCATAGTCTTGAACTGAACTTGTAGGAACAAAACTAGCTGAGTAGTGTCTTACATCTCCGTTAAGTCCAGCATAGTGAGCTAATCCCCTAGCAACCCTTACAGGATAAGTTAGTTTAAACTTGGGGTATTTAAGCTCTGCTTTGAGATTTTGAGCATCACCAGCAATGGGG
>Ga0208019_1001130_pt1 | contig 14256 bp, 29 predicted proteins | sample CB_VirMetaG_5_FD_184540 | JGI IMG/M metagenome (GOLD analysis project Ga0208019, IMG submission 184540) | Freshwater to marine saline gradient viral communities from Chesapeake Bay - CB_1508_1D Viral MetaG (SPAdes) (version 4) | ecosystem: Environmental > Aquatic > Marine > Coastal | place: USA...
ATATTGGCAATTAAAGAAATTATGCCGGATGTTGTTTATCTTGAATCGGTATTTCGAGTGGATAAACTTGTGGCGCACCGAGGTTTTTTGCGTGGGGTATGCATTACATTTAATATCCCAGTTCACGATGTGCGACCACAAGAATGGAAATCAGAATTAAAAATACCACAAATGAAATGTTTGAGTAATGCACAGCGTAGAAAAGACGAGCTTAATTGCGTCAATAACTTGTACCCATTTCTTGAAGATGCAAATAGAGATAATGCCGCCTCAGTATGCATTGCAGAATACGGAAGAAGAAAATTTAAGTGAGGTAAAAGATGGAAGAAAATAAAGACGTAGTAAAGCCTAAACATTACACCAATCAATTAATTGAAACTATTCATATATTGGATGATTTAAATTTACCACGAAACTTAGAAAGAGCTGTTGAATACAGCATGCGTGCAAATCGTAAAAACGGTGAACAAGACCTGTTAAAGGCGTTGTGGTACTTAATTCGCCATCTAATTATATATTACGGGACATCCCCATTTCGATTATATGAGGTTGCCCAACAAAGTGTAAAAACGGCTAATGAATATTTAGAGCTAAAGGAGCAGAAACAATGAAAGATATTTTAGATAGATTAATCGGTGCAGGTAAAACAAATAGTATCGAGGGCGCACTAATATTAACAATACTATTTGGCGACAAAATCCCAGGCGAAATTGTTAATGAAATTGTAATTATTATTGGTTCACTACTAGCGATTTACAAGTTCTATGCGAAAAAAGGTTAAAGATTGCGTGCTGAATATAGAAATTACAGCCAAAAATCGTAAACATATGATGCAAAAAGCCTTAATGATCTTGCAAAAAATTGTTTTAGGTGATGACGAGGCTAGTACTCAGAATTGGAGGTTTAATGTCAAGTACGAGCATAGAAGCTAGGTTTACCCCAAACTACTATTACACCATAAACGATTATGTGGTTGTGTACATTAATTACGCGTCAGTTAATCAAATTAATTACTACTTTTTTGCGTCAATTAACACGAAAAGTTATCACACATTTCTTGCGTGGCAAGAAGCAAGTAAAACTGATCCTAAGAACAGAACAAAGGTACAACAGGATTTGCTAGATACTTATAAATTACGACGGGTAAAAATAGAAACAAAAGAAATTAAAAACATGGATGTAAGAAAAGTAGAGGGGCAACCAAAGCCAATAAAAGCAGATAATAAACGATATCAAAGCAATAAATATGATGACTGGATTAATGGAGGTTTAGGATTATGAATTTTGGGGAGATAATGCCAATATTAGGGAAGGCGATCCAAGGGAATATTGGTGGCGCACTTCATGTGGCCATGGAAGCACTAGGATTGCCTATTATTGATAACGAGGAAAAGAATAAAAAGGCATTTAATCATGCAAAAGAGCGTTTAACCCCAGAGCAAATACTTAGCCTTAAAAAAGCTGAGGCGGAATATAAGGCCAAGATTAAGCAAATGGACCTTGATCTGGAACAAATATTAAGTGACGATCGTAATTCTGCAAGGCAACGAGAGATGGCCCTCAAAGACAGAACCCCCAAGATTATTGGGTATCTAATTATGGGGGGATTTTTTTCATTGCTTATTGGATTAATGGTCTTTGATGTACCAGAAAAAAATAGTCAGGTCCTTAATGTTATGTTGGGAGCCTTGGGAACCATGGCTACGGCAGTTGCTAATTATTATTTTGGTTCATCGTCTGGGTCAAAGTCTAAAGACGAGAAAATCGCACAAATGAGGTACTAATGAAAATAACTAAAAACTTTTATTTGCAAGAATTTATCCCAATGGACATGTACAACGAATATGGTTCCCGGGCGGCTGGCGTTATGGATTACAGAATAATTCTAAGTGCCCAAGCATTACGTGATAACCTTGGGATTCCGTTATCCATTAATACATGGCATTCCTGTGGTGAACGGTACGAGAGTGGATTACGTGTAATGGGGATGACCAATTATAGGCCATTATCACAACATACCTATGGGCGAGCCGTAGATATTGTAAGTAATAAGATGCCAGCTCAAGAAATGCGTGAACACATATTACAGAACCGTGATCAATACCCATACATTACACGCATGGAAAACAACGTTACGTGGTTGCATATTGATATTAAAGATACGCAACAAGATGAAATTATTTTATTTAACCCGTAGGAGGACATTATGTTATTTATTCAAAAATTCAAAAAAAGCATGCAAGCAGACAAAACACAACACTTTATACTTGGGTTTGCGTTTGCAATTATTTTAATGGTGCTTGATTACAATTTCAGCCCATTATTCTTACAAGGTGAGCTTATTCCATTAATTGGCATAACTTTGTTAGGATTTGGGATAGAATTTGCTCAAAGTTTTACAAAAACAAGACATGTGGAGGCTAATGATGCGTACGCAACAATTGCCGGTGGCGTTCATGGTATTCTACTGTTTAAATTAATTATGGTGTTTTATGTATAATTATACTGGCGTTGTTAAAAAAGTAATTGATGGGGATACCTTTGATATCATGTTTGACCTGGGGTTTCATATTCAATATCAAACTCGGGTTAGACTTAATGGCATAGATGTGTATGAAACAACATTGCGTGGCAACACGACCCTAGAACAAAAGAAAATAGGTTTACAAGCGAAAGAATTTTGTAATAAAACATTACTTAATAAAAAGGTTATTGTAAAAACTCATAAAGATATTAAGGGGAAATACGGGCGTTATCTTGTAGATATATTGGTTGATGGTAATAATTTAGCAGAGCTTTTAATTGAGAATGGATATCGAAAACCCTAATATACAAGATTTAATACAAAAAATACTAGCAAATCTTAAGCAGCCGCACGTTTTTAATGAACAAAAAATGTTTAAACTAATGTGCGGCATAAACATGTATAGCAATAATAATTTTAGTCAATTGGTAGATTTGTATTACGGTAGCCCATTAAGTAAATATAACAATCTTAATCCGAGCAGAATTCGATTTATTAAGAGCCAAATACAATATGATATTACGCAAGAACCAGAGTATATTATTGATACAAATGCTAGATTAAACAAGTTATCTAAATGGGTTACTCATTACATGAAAATTTATTATAGAAAAAGAGGCCAGCTAGGAAGTTTAAAACCAATACTGCAAAAAATTAATGCAAATTTGGGGTATATATTGTATAGAATTTTACCCGAACAATAGTACTTGCATATTTTTTTTTATGTAAGTATGATTTATTCATAACGTAAAGGGAGTAAATTATGGGTAAATTGCCAATTATCTCTATTGCCAACCATAAGGGTGGTGTAGGGAAAACTACAATTGCATGCAATCTTAGTGCAGGGATATGCAGGCAAAAAAAGCATGATGGGAAAAATTATAAAGGGTTATTGATTGATTTAGACCCACAAGCCAACACTAGCCATACAATGGTTAAAGAGCCACAAGATGTAACCAATACAATACGTGATGCGCTTAATGGGGTATCAATGCAAGATTGCGTTTACCCAACGAAGCAAAAAAACTTGTATGTGTGCCCAAGTAATATTTATTTATTTCATGAAGAAATTAAAATGATTAATAGCCCGAGTAGTGCGCTATATTGCCAAAAAATATTAGAAAACAATAAAACTTTTTTAGATACATTTGATTTTGTATTAATTGATAGCCCACCAAATCTAGGCCCATTTATGATGAATGCAGTGTCTTGTTGTAATCATTATATAGTGCCAATACAAGCTGGTGGGATTTATAGCTTAGTGGGTTTAAATCTATTAGAAGACCGCATAAAAGACATTCAACATTTAACACAAAACGATATTAATTTACTTGGTTACGTATTAAATGAGTATGACGCAAGAACCAATGCAAGCAAGGAAATGTTAAGCCAGGTTAAACATTTTTATGGGGCCAAGGTGTTTGAAAGCGTAATTAGACGCAACACGAATTTACAACAATCACAAACATTAAAAAAGCCGGTGTTTAGTTTGGATGCCAATTGTAATGGAGCAATTGATTTTACCAGGTTAGCAAATGAAGTAATTCAAAAAATATGGAGGAAAACAAATGATAGATAAATATAGTACAAAAGAAGAAGTTATAGAAGCATTAAAGCAGAATGGGTGGGCGTTAAAATATGCTAGTGAGGAATTGAGGAATGATTGTGAGGTTGTCAAGGAAGCTGTTATGCAGGAGGGCTTGGCGTTGAGCTATGCTAGTGAGGAGTTGCAGAATGATCGTGAGGTAGTACTCGAAGCGGTAAAGAAGGATGGTCGTGTGTTGGTTTTAGTAAATAATACATTCAAGAATGATCGTGAGGTTGTGCTGGAGGCTGTTAGGCAGAGTGGGACTGCGTTGGCTTGGGCAAGTTATGAATTACAGGCTGATCGTGAGGTGGTAATGGAAGCAGTGAAGCAGAATGACGAGGTTTTTTGTTATGCAAGTTACAAATTGCGAGATGATCGTAATGTGGTGCTGGAGGCTGTTAGGAATAATGGTCGTGTGCTGAAGTTTGTCAATAATACATTCAAGAATGATCGTGAGGTGGTTCTGGAGGCGGTCAACCAGAATGGGACTGCGTTGTATCATACAAGCTCAAAATTACAGTCTGATCGTGAGGTGGTTCTGAAAGCGGTTAGGCAGAGGGGGGCTGCGTTGTGTGGTGCAAGTGATAAATTACGTGCTGATCGTGCTGTGGTGCTGAAGGCTGTTAGGCAAGATGGGTGTGCGTTGAAATATGCCAGTGAAGAATTACAGGCTGATCGTGAGGTGGTGATGGAAGCTGTAAAGCAGGACGGGCGTTCGTTGCAGTATGCAAGTAATGAATTAAAACTTGAAATGGCTGAATGTTGGGTTAAGTGTATGGAGGAAAATAAATGAAAATTGAAATAAGGGAATTATATTGCGATGAAAAGATGATGGCAACACACACAAGCAGTGGGAAGATATGTTGTTGGTCATTTAATCCAAATACTAAGCAATCTTTAACATCTTATTATACAGATTGCACATTATCTGATGCGGTAACTAAATTTAAGAAAAAAATTAACGGAAGGATGAAAAACAAATGAATAAAGAATTATTAAACGACAATATAAACGAAATATTAGAGGGATTGAAAACGGCTATTCATACCGCAAATGCTGAATTGCCGGCTATTTTTGACGAGATTGTTAGATGGGGGATTATTAAATATAGCGTTTTGTCAATCATTTTCCTTGTGTGTACATTATTATGTGTTGGGGCAACAATATTTTTTATAAAAAACGATGAAGATCCTGCTGGTATTGCTATTCTGTCAATTCTATCATTAATACCTATATTTTTTATTATTTGGAGTTTTTTATACTTATGTTTTGTATATACAGCCCCAAAACTATACATCATTGACTATTTAAAGGATTTAATCTAATGAAAACTAAACACGAAATATACTACGATAAAGAAAAAACTAAGCCGGTAAAGAATTATAAAGTTGATAAATATGGCTATGCAATTCTCAATACAGGCAAGTTTTATATTTTTGGAGAAACAAAGGTGTATGCCTATGGCAATTCAGTTGTTCTTGCCTATAACAATACAGGAGTTGGGGCCTATGAAGATGCGATGGTTTTTGCTCAGAACAATTCAGAGGTTGTCGCGCTTGGTAATACAAAAGTTTATGCACATGGGAATACAAAGGTTATGGCCTTTGAAAATGCATGGGTTTGGGGCACTCGAAATGCAAAAATAATTGATAAACGAGAAAACACATGCCAAAACCCAACTTAAACTACTTTGTAGACCACCAAAACGTATCGAAAGATGTTGATATTAGCATGTTTTTTGAGGGACAAACCAGGGACAAACCAGGGACAAACCAGGGACAAACCGGAGACAAACCAGAGACAAACCGGGGACAAACCAGAGACAAACCAGAGACAAACCAGGGACAAACCGGGGACAAACCCACATACAATATTGACATTAGCATCGCTCAATTAAGGGGTGTTCAACGTCAAATTTTAATGTTTTTTTACGATAATTGCGTAACAAATAATTCTCTTAAAACCCAGCCTATGACATTAAACGAGATATCGCACGAATTGAGGCTAAAAAAGGAAACAGCAAAGAAAAGTATTCAACGGTTAATCGACAAAAAACTAATAAAAAGAGTACTGTATCAGTGTGGAAGGCGGTCATTTAGCATCTTTCAATTTAGTAAAGTTACAATAAATAAAATAAGGGACAAACCAGGGACAAATGAGGCCGCGCGTAGTAGTAGTATATTATATACTAATAAGTATAATACTAAAGATACTACTACTACTCCGCTGCGCTCCGTTAGCATGGTAAAAAGATTTCAGGAATCCGTCAATAGTAAAATTGAAATTGATATTAGCCCATTATCCGACATAAATTTAAACCACTCGCATATCCAACAATTACTTAAACTTGGTGTATGCAAAGACATCATCCAAGAAAGCATTAATGCATTTGCTTACGACCTACAAAACGGCTACCGCAAAAAAACAGATTTTAAAATAAGTCCCATTGCTTTTTTAATTGGCGTTCTAAAAAACAATGACCCCTACATTGCCCATCTTAGTTTTTATAACAAAGAAAAACAGGCTCTTGAGGACTTAAAACAACGAAAAAGGGAGTTAGATGACATTATCTACCAGAAAAACAAGATTAAATTCGATTTATGGCTATCAAAATTAAGCCACAATGAACAAATTAATATTTTGGGACTCAATACCAAGGAGGTTGAAAAATTATTGCCAGAAATGAAAAATAAGATGCTTTTCAAGTATTACGTAGAGAGATGCTTAATAAACAACTAAATTCTGGTTTTTTATTTAGCATTTCTCTTCGCAAAAGCGTAGAATATATGAAATGCATAAAGGAGTTTAAAGATTGATATAAATTATTAAAGTGGCCTAGCTGATGTGGTAATTACTAGGCCAAAACATTAAAAGGGAGAAGCTAATGTTGTACAATAATAAATACACTTTACATGTGGAAGGTAACACTATTATCTATTGGATGTCAAATACTTTTTTTGGATTAGGGGGATAAATGAAATTTGCCAGTTTTCTTGAAGGTAAGCTGGTGTGTGGTGAAATGAGTATAAGTAGTTTGGGTAAAGAGTTAAGTGTTTCTCGGCAAATGATATACCGTTGGTTAACCGGTGAAGCCAGTCCTACACCTAAAACGCTTATGCGCATTAAGGATACGATTGAATTAGAGCCAGGCGAAGTCGGGGAAATGATTGGTGCATGGCTTAATGATCAAGGATTAAACGAAATCATAAAGTTATATATCCATGAACAATTGATTAAGCAATTAAATTAATCTATATTTATGTCGCCGGTAGTTGGATTGCATAAGGCTACCGGCACCCTAAATTTTAGTAAAAAAAATGGCAATGTACTAGAAAGACCTGAAGGGGGAGGGTCGCGAAACTTACCGCGTATTATAGATATTAAGGCATTAGAGCCTTATATTTCAGACGAATTACTAGGTCAAGTAACCTCACTAATCGAAGCTCCAGGCATTAAAGGGTTTGACGCGAAAGTATTACCAGGAGTATGCGAAGTATGGCTAAAAGCCAGAGATGCTGGAGTATTGACCGAACGCCAATTAAATACAGCAAAGCAAGCTGAAATATTAATGAGAGGATTGGCAAATATAGGCATAACGGCACTCATTGATGAAGCAACTGGATATCAAGAAATAAGAGACAAGCAAGCCTTACAAAAAATATTAGATAAATACCTTACAGATGAATGGGCAAAATGGACAAAGAGATTCCCAGATGAATTTTATAAAGAGCTGTTTAGACTTAGGAACTTAAATTACCCGACCCCATTAGGTAGAAAACCCCAATATATAGGTAAAATAATAAATGATATTGTCTACTCAAGATTGGCTCCAGGTGTACTAGAAGAATTAAAGTCAAAAAATCCATCTAATGATAAAGGGATAAGAAAAAGAAAACATCATCAATACCTAACAAAAGACTTTGGGCACCCCAAACTTAAGGAATACTTAAGTCAAATAATATTTCTTATGAAAACCTGCTCAACATATAGAGAGTTCCACAATAGACTGGCAAGAGCCGTGCCTCAACATAATGAAACAATGCCACTCCCAATAGAAATTTCAAGCTAAAAATGATATAATTTGTATGTGAGCAAAGAGTTTAAACTTGTAAAAGTTGAATGGGAAGATAGTAGACAACCTATCCCAGAATGGCAATTTTTAGAAGGGTTTGAAACACCTGATGTTGTTAAATGTGTTACGGTTGGTTTTTTAATTAGAGATGGGAAAAAACAAAAAGCAATATGTCAAAATATGGGAGATTACAAACAAGATATGCAAGTATCAGGAGTCATCACTATTCCATCATCTTGCATATCCAATATCACAACGCTTAAAGAATCAATTTAGCGTTTTCTTTTCTTTTTATCGGGAGCCTGTAAAATAATGCCATTATTGCTAGCCTCAAATTATGGTTCATTTTATGATCAATAAATATTCAGTTTGTGATCAACTTTTGATCAAAATGAGCGTACAGAAGGGTTCATTTTATGTTCAACTTATGTTCAACTTGTGATCATTTAATAAATAAGCATTTAGCCTCAACATAGAAAATAGTAATTCGTTAAAAATAATTAAAAACCATTAAAGAAACCACACTTAAATACTTTTAACTAATTATAAAATACTTTTTGACAGATTTTGAAAATCATGGTAAAATTAATAATGTTGTGAAACGACGTAAGACGTGAACAACGGTTTAAACTTTTAGTTTATGTAATGAGATTTAATAAAAAATTTAAACAAAAATTATTTAACAAGAGGGGCTATGTCCCCTTAACCTAAGGGAATATACTAAATGTAACACACCCGTCACGCCTCTCAACGATGCTCATTTTGGACGGGTTTTTTCTTTAAAAAAATAGCGTTGGTTAAAAAAAAATAAATGAGAAATAAATTGGTGAATAAATGGGCTTTTTGTGTTTAGAAATTATTTTTTGGGATAAATAGTTGTTTAGTTCAAGGAGATACCCTATAATTACAAAAAGATACGCAAATAAATTGGGTGAGTATCATCTCTTTTATTTGTATTCAAAAGCCGTTTGTTAGCGCAAACGGCTTTTTTTATTTCATAACACACCCGTCACTATTTTTTGGGATAAATAAAAGATGGTGATGTTTGAAATTCCGTTTTTTGAAGATAAGCAATTTTATCGAGATCGTATATGTGTCTTAGTTCGCCTGTATATTCATCATAATAATTCATTATTAGATCATAAATATTTTTAGGGGTATTCAGCAATATAACCTCAAGGAAATCATCATTTGTTATTTCTTTTTTTGTATAATATTTAATCATTGCCTCATAGAGGTTCTTTGTTGTTTTTTTATACCAGTTCAATGTTTTATGATCATTTCTCACTGTTTTATATTCCCCTGTAATCCAATTATTCATAATTCTTAAAGTAGTATAATTATTTTTCCTTATAAATATCATTAAATCTTTAAATTTTGGTAACTCAAAACCTATTTGAAGTATGAAAAATAATAATCGCCCTTCATTGGGATTTAACATTGATATTTCAATTGGGAACATTAAAATATCCATTGGGAATTTCTGAATTGGACAACAACGACCGTCCCATGGAAAATTAGGTGGGAATTTATATAGTGTGAGTATATCATCAACTATCATAAAATCTCTGTCAATTATCATTTATACCCTCTAATCAATCTTATCCGCCCTAACAGATTTAATTTTAATTTATACTTGTTCTTTATACGGTTTCTGATTTTACTTTTCTTAATTAACATGGAAACCCCTTAATGGTATATTTATCTTATCGGCTGGAACCTTCTTTATACACTTTACGTTTTTTTCCTTGTTCCAGCCTAACAAAAACCCTTTGTATTTATCGTATAGGTTAATTTCGTATTTATACTTGTTTTTCATGAGGCTACCCAACTTAAAATTGTCAATGCCATTACCATGATAATCATCATTAATATCGTTATTTGCCCAAGTAATATTTTTTTTCTGATACTATCCATTATTTTCGTCTCCCTTGATTTGATACCACATCTCATCAATTAATACGCTTACTACTCCCAACTCATGCTTTATTTGCTTTACATGACAATATTTTAACTGGTTATAGGTAATTATAGCATTTTGCATAATTTATTTGTTAAACCCGAAGATTACGTTGCCCTGGATTATTTCTATTATATCTACATCATCACCTGGCATTATTATTTCTACTTGATTATTCATTTGTTTTTTTCTCCCAACTTTGCTATCGTTAGGTGTCCGATTGTTGTTTTCCGTGGATAGTTGAACGCAGTTGGACACCCTTGTTTATTTGATATCTTTTAATTTAATGCAGTCATCGCCCCAATTATCACAGAAAATTATATAATCGTTTTTCATTTCGCTATAACCAATAATGTTGAAGCCATTTTTTTCTAAGTAATCAATTGCCTGATCAAGTGTATTATTATATTCATACCCAAAATCAATAATTTTTGATTGCTCGAATCGTTCATCAGTTATTTTGATTCTTGACCCTTTATGATTTGTTGGCCCAAGATATTTTGCCTTAATTCCTCTATAATGTTTTTTTATTTCATTTGTCATTTTTTGAACTCCTCTTTTGTTAATATATCGATACAATACATCCATTGTTCACATCATTACAAATCGAAATATCTTGATGAATACATACACTGTTGACATTATATATATATATTAATATGATGCGTTGTATGAGATATGAACATAATATTAAGAAATATACGCAATTAAGGAATCAAGGGTTATCCTGGCGCGATATAGGCAAACAATTAAACATCAACCATTCCACGCTTACTCAATGGATTGAACGTAACTACATCGAAGTGGTTAAATACAAATACAAGCAAAAATTGAATTAAACGCCATTAATCCATACAATATAGGTATGGGTAAACTTAATAAACCAATTCTCGTTCAGGATAAAGAGTTAATGGACTTATACCATTCAGGCATGGATACCGAGTTATTAGCCAAAGCTTTTGCAGTAACCCCTGAATACATTAATAAACTTATTAAAGGGCAACAAACCACACCTGAACAAGAAGCTCAATTCCTTAAGGATTCTCTAGTGGAAGGTAGAAGGGTCTATAATAAAGGCACAAGCTTACTATTGCGTTGTTATAACATCATAGAGAATAAAATTAATAAAGAGGCTAACTACCTAACGCCTAGTGACCTTAGCAAGCTTGTAACCGCTATTAGCAACTCACAGATTGCTATCGGTAAGAACATTACACAGCTTAATATGAATCAACCAGTGAATGCTGAGTCATCATTGCATAATGCTAAAAAAGAGTCTAAAGAGGCATTGAAACAATTAGCCGAGAATACCGTTATTGGGGCTGGGTAAGGGGTGGATCTCGGAATCCCAAATCCAAGCACCGCCTACCAACAACACACGCCATACACATTATAATACATACATTGTATGTATAAATTTAGTTAAATAACGTAAAATTAAATAGGTCCCTAAAATGTTAGCCTCATTTTGTATGAATGCTAACCGATCGATATAATTTTATTTTGATTTGCTATTAAATAGTTATTGCAATTATTATACTATTGTTATATATTTAATTTGGTAAAGAACGATTTAATTATATAGTGGATATAGACAGTAGGCATTGTAGTAGTAATTGTGCTCAGGAAAACCGGGGGGAGGGTCCCCCACCCCCAAATTTTTGACGGCGGCTGTTATTATTACGAACCCCACTATCCCCACTAAAAAAAATTAAATTGGAAGTAAAGGAGAAATAAATGAATAAAAATTACAAAAACGAAACTGAGTTAGAATACATTTTTGGCTTAATAAAAAGGGGGAAGGTGACTAATCTTGATCAATTATCTGAAATCGTACTTTTACAAAGCCCACAAGATATATTATTGGCTATTTCGTGCATGAAATTTAAGTCTTCTTATAGTTATATAACTGAGAGAACTAAATGTTATTTAAAAAGTTTTGCCAAAAAGTTTAGTAAAAACAAAGAGATTATGCTTAATGCAATTATATGCGGGTATTCTTTAAGTTGTGTTGCCCCTGAATTGCTTAACGATAGAAATTTTGTTTTGGATGCAATTAAAAGAGGAGCTGAGCCAATACCAGATCAATTTAAAGATGATATAGAAATCATAAAGGCATATATCAAATATGACGGTATGAGACTAAAGGATTTAAGAGACACCCAAAAAAATGATATTAATCTTATAAAAATAGCACTTAAGTATGAGTGGCGAATTGTAAAGTATCTCGATAAAAAATGGCTAGATGACGTCGATTTTGTAAAATACGTAGTTATGCTTCACCCAGATTTTCTTAGGTATGCATCAGAAAGAATATTAAATATTGTAAGTCAAGAGGTGAGTAGTAATGATAACCCCTATACAAGTATTTAATGGGATAGCCATAAGCCTTGGATTATATTTATTAACCTTTGTTGGCTTATGGGAATGGATACCATATGCATTTATGGGTTGGTATATATTTCTTAAAGATTGGAGGAAAACAAATGAATAACGATGTTTTTAACGCTAGAGAGCGGGCATTAGAGGCAGCAAAAAAACTTAAAGATGATCAAAAGTATTGGGTGGACCTTTATTTTAAAGAACCTGATCCTTCGGATATTATAATGACCCCAACACAACAATGGGCATCTTTAATGGACCCAGAATTTAAAAAACAAGTTGATAATCTAAGTAAAAAGGAAATACAGGAATGGAATAAGGATATTTATAAGGGAGTAAATAATGAAACTAATATTTAAAATTTATAAAAAAATTAGACAAGCACAACATCGTGATAACCATCGTTTTGAAATGTATAAGCTAGGTGCTTCAAGTACAATAAAACAACTGAAAATGGAATTATCGATTTATAAGAGAAGGGTCGACGAAAAAGATGCAGAGTTACAAGTTGCTAAAAAAGAATTATCTAAATTTGAACAACTAGAATGGAAGATTCGTTCTTTTATGATTGATAACTTGGAGCATCTTGAATTACATCCAGATAAAAAAAATAATTTTGGATTTAGTCACGAAAATGATGCTTATAATGATCCAAAAGAAAACCTCGCAGTAAATAATAAGTTAAGAGAAATTAACCATTATGTGTATGAGGAGGGAGTATTTAAAAGTTATAGAGCCCTTTATTGTTATTTAGCAGATGCCTACAGGGAGATTGTTAGATATGAGATGAGAGTTGATTCTATGAATGCCCAGCAAGTAGCAATAAACGATCAAATACTTAAACTAGGGATTGTTAAGGGAGTAAATAAATGTTAAAGATGTATTCTGATAGAGATCGAACAAAGCCATGTTATCCACCATATAATGGTGATTATGCATCAGTTATTAAGAGTACATTAGTTATTTATTCTGGCGAGTATTACATTGTTAACGAAGGTGGGGCTCATCCTGAAACAATTAAGGTTAATGGTGATGTAAAAGTATATGCTTATGGTGAGGGGGTTCATATTGAGGCGTATGGGGAATCATGTGTGACCTTATTTAATGGTGCGGTTGCTACTTTACATGATAGTAGCATGTTACGGTTAGACCATAATGACCCGAATAATGGGTATAGTAAACGTGGGTTTAGGGTATATCGTGATTTAAGGGATGAGGGGATGGTAGGATCGTTTATGTATAAATGGGGTAGTGATACTGTAACTTGTAAGTATCCTGAATGGGCGGCATCCCCTATATGGGATTTTACATGGTTTAGTGAGTTTGAAAATAGCTTATATGTTGCATTTCGTGGAGGTGATCAGCCTGTACTTTTAAGTTATAGCAGTTTTGAGACAAAGACTCTTTTTGAATATGAAAGTAATGAGGATATAGGGTTTAAGGTTAGGTTACGGGATATGACTGATCAAGAGTATGAAGAAAAAATGCGAGTTTGGGAAGATACAAAGGCTGAAATTCTAGAGCGTTTAGAAAAAGGTTTGCACATAACAAATGGAAATCCTTTTGTAGGTGAAAGCAAATGAAACTAATCAAGAGGATTTGTAAATGAATAAACAACAAGTTCAAAAGCGAATCCATAAGAATGACGAGTTATTAGACTTAGATTTATTTCAGTGGGATGAGAATAGTAAGGTATTGCGAACCCAGGAAAGCAATATTCGGTGTTATTT
>Ga0208019_1001134_pt1 | contig 14241 bp, 10 predicted proteins | sample CB_VirMetaG_5_FD_184540 | JGI IMG/M metagenome (GOLD analysis project Ga0208019, IMG submission 184540) | Freshwater to marine saline gradient viral communities from Chesapeake Bay - CB_1508_1D Viral MetaG (SPAdes) (version 4) | ecosystem: Environmental > Aquatic > Marine > Coastal | place: USA...
TGAGTGGGAAATTGTAGGTGCTTTCCAACCAGATCCAATTTTAATTCAATCAATCACTTCTGGAATTGGCGGTTCTTTAACCCCTTCAACACAAGTTACTGTAACAACAACAATTCCCCATAATTTAAATTCAGGTACTCCAATTAAAATTCGTGGAATTAATGCACCTGAGTATAACATTTCAACCAAAGTTGATAGAATTATCAATGAAACAACATTCTTATATTCTTTGCCATCAGTTGCTCTTAATACACCAGTAAACCCAACTAAGAGTACTGATGCTGCAGTTACAGTAGAAACTGATACTGTTGGTGGTGCATCCCCATACGTCTTCAATATCTCCTTACGTTCTGTATGGGGTATGCAGGGTATGCACGCCGATGGTTCTAAGGCATCAGGTTTCCGCTCTATGGTTGTTGCTCAGTTCACTGCTGTATCTTTGCAGAAGGATGACAGAGCATTTGTAAAATATGATCCAGTAAGTCAACGATATAGTGGACTTACACTAACACCACAATATGGTTCAGAATTGATAAAAGGTGCATCATCAACAAGTGATCCAGTATATCACTTTGATCAGGATGCAATTTATAGACCTGGATGGGAATCAAGTCACATTAAAGTATCTAATGATTCATTTATTCAGATTGTATCTGTTTTTGCTATTGGTTTCACATATCATTTTGATATAGATTCTGGTGCTGACGCATCAATTACAAACTCAAACTCCAACTTTGGTCAAGTTGCACTAAAATCATCTGGATATAAGAAAGAAGCATTCCTTAAAGATGATCATGGTTATGTTACATCAATTATTGCACCAAAACATATTAATGATTTGCGTGAGGATAGTATTGAATGGTTGTCGTTTGATGTTAAAAGAACTAGATCCGCAATTGGCGCTGGAAGATTAAATAGACTTTACCTGGCAGAATATTTTTCAAAAGATTCTGCACCAATTGCAATCACACAAGGGTATAGGATTGGTGCAAGAAAAAATGATTCCTTGTATCTCAGAAGACCTGGTATATCAGGAGTTGAATATAGTTCCCCAATCTATATGGATGGTCCAAATAACCAACTCCATACCAGCCAAAAAGAATATACTGTCACTATAAAAAGTAAAGGATCTTCTTTTGGAAATCATTTTCGATTGACAGATGTTGAAAATTCAAGTTCTTCACACAATTTACAAACGGGTGAAAAAGTTATAATAACCAGTGAAACTGGCAATATTCCCGAAAATCTTGATGCTCATGCAATTTATTATGTTATAACATATGAAACTGACCCATACTCAGCAGAAACTAATCCTGGAGGATTAGAATCTAACGCTTTTATAAAATTAGCATCCACATTTACCAATGCTCAGCTGGGAGAAGGAATTGTAAATTATGGGGGAAGTGGTCTAAAAATTATTAGCAGAGTATCCGACAAAGATGCTGGAGATGTTGGATCTCCAATTCAATATGACGAAATTACATCACCAAATCAATGGTATATTAATGTTGATACTGATTCTGACATCATAAAATCGATGAAGAATAGTGAGAGTGGTAATGAATTTGCGCCAAATAATAATGTACCATATGATGGAGTTAACGTAGTTGATGCCATTGGTATTGGATATGTTCCTGCAGATAATCAAAATCTTTTAGATGCGTATAATGAAGAATCTGATATATCATTTGTAAAGAGAGTACCTGATGAAAGATCTCTTGATGAAAAAACATATAAATTAAGAGTTGTTATACCTAAAGAGTCCGTTAATGCTAAAAATCCAGAGACTGGTTTCGTAATTCAAGAATCTACTAGTCAGACAACTGATAATGATTTTATTCCTGGGCATGATGATTCAATCACATCTTTTACAGTTAGTAATAGTAAAGATTATGACAGAAATAATAGGTTTCTTGCAGATATTGAACGATCCGCGACAACTTATTTACAAACAGGATTGTATAGGATCACTGTCAGAACTGAACAACCACATGGACTTAAACTTGGGAATATAGTCAACATTAAAAATGTTAAAGATAGTGGATCAGGATCAGTATCAAAGGGAAGACTTGGAGAGTTTAATTATGGTTTTAATGGAACATTTGAAGTAACAGAAGTTGTAACTGATTTAGAATTTAGATATCTTTCGAAAGATATAAGAGGTGTAAATCATGCCATAGGTGACGCAATTGCAACAGATTTCAACACAAGAACTAAAGAGGAACTTCCAAGATTTGAGAAGAAAGACAACAATTCAAACCTTTACATTTATAGAACAGAAATACTTCAAGAATATGATTATCTTGTCAGTGATGGCATCTATCATCTATATGTACTGAATTCTTCAAATTATCCAAATCATACTTATACTGATTATAAATTTACCCAATTACCCGTCGATCTCTATCCCCAAATGGATAGAGATAATTACAATGATAATCCACTTGCAGCAAAATCATTTGCAAGAGGAACACCTATTGGTGATGTTATTACTAATGATTTAAGAAACAGTATTACTAGAGAAACAATTGACATTTTTAATAAAGATTTTGATAACGTATTACCAATTCAAACAATTGGTGGAAGTACTGATGAAAGACAATTTACCTTTAAAGTAGCACATGGATTAAATGGTGCAATTGGAAAATATACTACCATCTCCAATAATACTCATGCTTCCCTATCATTAGTAACTAAAACACATTATAATGTGAAACTTTATGTTGATTCATCTACTACATCTCCAACATATTCTAATTGGTATGGAACTACTGCAAAAGTTGTGGTTACAAATGGAACGATTGTCGAAATAGAAATCATTGCTTCTGGATCTGGTTATACAAGTTCCACTAATACATATCTACACATCAAATCTGATGAAATTGGATCTACTGATTCGACTACATACACATACATTGGAGGATCCTCAAATCCAATAGGAATTGAGGATTATACTGGTTGTGGAATTCAAGTTACTGGTAATGGAGTTAATGAAGATACTTATCACTTTATTAAGCAGATTGATAATCATACCAGTTTTACTATTAATACTGTTAGATCTAGTGGTGGAACTTTTGATGGATTTAAAAATGATCAAGTTGTATTCATAACTGGTAGAGCGATTACCATAGACTCAAATACGGCAACTGATGCTACAACAAAAGAAACAACAATTACTACTTCTGAACCTCATGGTCTAGTAGCAGGAAATAAATTTAGAATTATTAAAAAAACTTCACCCAATCAATATTGGACAGTGGTGGCAGATGAAATAGTGTCTAATACTAGTGAAAGTGCTGAAACAGTCATCAAATTTGTTTCTAACACTTCATATACAGCAAATGAACTCCAAAATGTAAATGGTTATATTATAAAACATGGAATGTCCTCAAATGACAAAATATCTGATGTAAGAGATGAAAATATTGCCTCTAGAAATGCTATTTTCTATAAAGGTGAAACATTTAAACTTTCGACACCATACAATATTGATAATAGTGGATCAATACAATTAACCTGTTTAAGTGGACTGGGTGGAAATACTTTCTTAGGATATCGCCTAAAACTTGGTGATTATCTATTTGTTGATGGTGAAATAATGAGAGTAAGTGGTGAAATAAGTCTTACAACAGATGCAACTCCTAATTTAATTGTTCCTGTTATTAGAGCTCTTCTTGGTACAAAACCAAAATCTCATGTAACAGAAACAGTTGCTAAAAAAATTAAGTTGTGTCCAGTACAGTTCAGAAGACCTTCAATTTGCCGTGCATCTGGACATACATTTGAATATCTTGGATATGGTCCAGGCAACTATTCGACCGCTTTACCTCAAATACAAATTAAGACCTTATCAGAAAGAGAAGACTTCTTAGTTCAAGCACAAGAACGTTCTGGTGGTCTTGTTGTTTATACAGGTATGAACAACAAGGGCGATACCTTTACAGGAAATACAAAAGTTTCTGCTGCATCTGGCGAAACTATTTCATATGATATTCCAAAATCAACTGTTACTGGACAAGATCCTTCCAAGTTATCAGTATCTTTCGATGAAGTTACTGTTAAAGAAAGAATTGTTGTTGAAGGTGGAGATTCTGGATTTGTTCTATCACAATTTAATGGTCCAGTAACTCTGACCAAATCTTTGAGAGTAAAAGACAAATCAATCTTTACAAGACAAGTCAGAGTTCAAGATCCTACAGAATCTTCAAATGTTAGCACTGGCGCTGTTATTGTAAGAGGTGGAATTGCAATTGGAGAAGGATCAGTCTTTGGAAAACAAGTTGATGTTCTTGGAAACCTAAATCTTCCCGATAAGTCTAGAATTTTATTAGGAGATGATGATGATCTACAAATATATCATGCTGATGATAAGTCTGTAATTCAAAATATTGGATCTTCAAAATTATATCTTGATTCTGCAGAAGATTTTTCGATTGTAGATAATTCTACACGTACTCTTAATGACAGTACTCTTGTTACTTACACTCCATCATCATATAGAGCAAAATTTAAAAAGGATGCGGGAGTTGAGTTGTATTATGATGGTGAAGCAAAATTTGAAACTACTGACACTGGTGTAAACATCACTGGTATTACAACATCTTCAAATGGTGTTAATATACCAGAAGATAAATCGTTGATATTCAGCGGTCAGAGAAATGGTACAGTTGTTGGACATGAAGTTTCTGCAAGTGATGGGGAAAATAATACTAACGATCATAGTATTGCTCGTATTTCCAGAGATGCAACAAACCATCTTCTTATAGAAAATTATAGATCTAATAATGATGGTGAAGAACCAGGAAATATATATCTAAGAAATGTTGATTATCCAAACAATGCAGATAATGTAAATAATGATAGATATATTCATCTTGAGGCAAGGCATGGACAAAAATCAATTGAATGTCGATCAAATGGTCCAGTAACTCTTTATCATGGTAAGAATAGTGTTGATGAAGTGGATGCTGATGGAGATAAAAAGTTAGAAACCACCACAGTGGGTGTAACTGTTACTGGAACTGTTACTGCATCACTTGGTTTTATACCTGATGAAAATGCTGGGGCATATCTTGGTCAACCTACTAATGTTTTTAGTGCCGCATACATTGATGACCTTTCTATTGACGGTCAAAAAATTTCCAGCTCTTCCAATAACAAAGATATACAACTAGGTCCTCATGGAAATGGTAAAGTAGATATTCAGTCAAAGGTACAAGCTGAATCATTAGCGATTAATAATAGTGGTGACAAACTAACAATTGATACAAATGGAAATCTTAGTTCATCTGGAAGTATTTTTGCTTCTGGTATTGTAACTTTTACTGGTAATGCAAATTTTAGAGCATCTGATCCAACAACTATAACAGAGACTCATTTTAAAAAATCGACCTGGTATAATGCTGCCGATGGTGCAGGTGTAACAATAGATCAAACTTCAATAGTTGCAGAAAAGATTACTATTGGCGAATATAACACTGGAAGCCATAATACCGATAAAATCTACGCTCATGGTAACATAAAAGCAACGGGTGATGTCTATGCATTTGTTTCTGATATAAGACTGAAGGAAAATATTGAACAAATACCAAATGCACTAGACAAAGTATTATCTTTGACTGGATTTACATATAACTTGAATGATGTTGCAGCTTCTCTTGGATATGATACTGAACAAACTCATGTAGGTGTTTCTGCACAAGATGTTCAAAAGGTTCTTCCTCAAGTCGTTGTAGAGTCTGCTGCAAGTGAAGATTACATGACAGTTCAATATGATAAACTTGTACCACTACTAATTGAGTCCATTAAAGAATTGAATGCTAAAGTTGAAGACCTTGAGCGTAAATTATCTGATAAATAATTAGAAAAGTTATAAAATGGCCAACACCAAGAAGGGATTTAATTTTAGAAATGGACTTCAAGTTGACGATGATAATGTAGTCATAAACAGTCTTGGGGCAGTTGGAATTGGTTCGACTATCCCCCAAGAGAGATTGGTTGTTGGTGAAAATGCTAAAATTCATGGTAATTTGATAGTAGAAGGTACAATTACCAATACTACTAGCATTCTTGACTCTAATTTTAATAATATATCTTCAAATCGTCTACATGTTGGAGTTACTAGTATCAGTAATGGTATTATAACAGCAACGAGTTCTTCTGGTATCGTAACTTATTATGGTGATGCAAGATACCTTCAAGGTATGCCTACTTCACAATGGATTGATATTGATGTTGGTTTAGGATATACAAGCATATATGCTGCTGGCAATGTTGGTGTGGGAACTGATGATCCAAGGTTTGTATTTCAAGTTTCTGGAAATACAGATACTTCTAAAGAAGGATTTACTGGTGTAGGAATTCAATCTGGTGGACATATTCTTGCAGCAGGTATTGTAACTGCATATGAATTTAGTGGATTTGGTACAGGAATTACATATATACCAAATGCATCATTAGTTAACTCATCAGTATCTTATGGTGGTGTTTCACTAGCACTTGGAGAAAGTGATAATACTCCAGCATTTGATCTTACTGATGCAACTAATTATCCTTATGATAGTCTTACGGGTGTTACAACAACTATTTCTGGAGATACTACACCAAAATTGGGTGGTAATTTAGATCTAAATTCTCATGATATTTTGGGGATTGGATCTGTAGGAATAGGAACTACAAACGTACTCGATGGATTTATCTTCCAAGTAGCAGGTGAAGGAGTCGCTACAGAAGATGGATTTATAAATGGTGTAGGAATTGACACCCTTGGAAATATTTTAGCGACTGGTATTGTAACTGCCAATACATTCTCTGGTTCTGGTGCATCTATTACCAATATTCCTAATAGCGCATTAACTAATTCTAGTATTGCTATTGGTGGAATTACATTGAATTTGGGTGATACCGATGATACTCCAGCATTTGATCTTACTGATGCAACTAATTATCCTTATGGTAGTCTTGCAGGTGTTACAACAACTATTTCTGGAGATACTACACCAAAATTGGGTGGTAATTTAGATCTTAATAATAAGGATATAAATGGAACTGGAAATATCACAGTAAGTGGTGGCATTGGATGTGATGGTTTATCGACTTCATCAACATTAAAAGTTGGAATAGATGCAGATGGAACTTTGGGTTCCATGCTTAATGTTACCTCATCCTCTATTGGAATTGGATCATATGGTAATCCAAATGCCACTGTTCATATAAGGAGACCTTCAAGTGAAGCGACACTTCAGTTAACTGGCAACTCTGGTGCATCAATTACCATAGGAACTTCAGAATCATCACTTATTGGTTATAATGGACAAATCAGATATGCATTTAGTGGATCTGGAAAACCTTATAGTGGTTATGAATCTCTAGATATTATTAATTATGGTAATGGAAATATAAATTCATATCTTCAAGCAGGGACAGTTGTTGGAGATCCAGGATCTTTCATCTGGCATGATAGGACTAGTCCATTAATGACTCTCACTTATGAGGGTAATTTGGGTATAGGAAAGACAGATCCCGAACATAAATTGCATGTTGCAGGTATTTCCACATTTGCTGGAGATGCACATTTTGAAAGTAATGTGACAATTGAAAACACTCTTACAGCTGGATCACTTTCGATTGATCAATTAACTGCAAATCTTACTGGAAACGTAAATGGCAATCTTGATGGAACTCATGTAAATGTAACTGGAGTATCAACATTTGCAGGTGTGAAGGCAACGTTCTTTGGTATTGGAACTGATAGATCAAATGGTCCGGAAGTTGTTGTACTAAACGCTAGTTCACCAACTTCGGTATTGGTTATTGATGCGTCAGGTAATATTGGTGTGGGAACAACTGACTTGGAAATTCAAGGTATTAATGCACCACGGAAGGACGTATTGATTGCAGGTGTTGGAATTGGGACAACAAGACCAAGATGTGTAGTCGATTTCACAAATGCAACCAATACGGATATACTTGGTCAAAATAGAGACAGAATTGCTTATGTTCTCTTTCCAAAACTTACAACAACTCAAAGAAATAATCTAACCAACGTTGATAATACAGGTGTTGAAGATGGTGCTATCATCTACAACACAGATAACACTAGACTAGAACTAAAACTACCAAATGGGTGGTGTGGAATTGCAACTGTAGAGTAAACTATCATGGCACTTCAAGCAAAAGGAACAGTACAAGATCCAGTATCAATATCTTTTGCTGATATTGAAACAGAATTTGGACAAAATTCAAAACGCAGTCTTGGAAGTTATCGCATTAGTGATGGTCGAATTCGTGATGGTGGTGGTGATTCTATTTTTGATGATTTACCATTAGATACTGGAATTCCACAATCAGGTACTATTTCTCTTGGTGATTTTTATAGTAAAAAATTGAATGTGTTTGTTGATTGTTATTCAGATTCAAATAATACAGAATATAGAATTAATGCTCGTAATAGATACAATAATGATACGAATAGTACAAAAGTGAAAGTTATAGGTGGATTTAGAAACAAACCTACTAGTACTAAAGGAACAAAAGTTATTATACATGTAAATAAGGAGTTTGGTTCTGCAAAAAACAATGCTAGGTATGTTGCATTGAGGACTGGTAGTTGGGATGATGGTACAACTTTAATTCTTGATGTTGGTTCAAGTGGAGCAATTTATGGAGCAGGTGGTAATGGTGGAAAAGGACGTGTTTGTGAAGGAGGAAGTAAAGGTAAAGATGGAACCAGTGCATTGGGAATAGAATATAGCGGTGCAACAATTAATGTATATTCTGGTGGAAAAATACAAGCTGGATACGCTGGCGGTGGCGGTGGTGGTGGTGGTTATAATGACCCAGATAAGCGTAAAATAGACCACGCATCCTCTGGAGGAGGCGGTGGCGGAGGTGCAGGTTTACCTGCTGGTGATGGTGGTCCTCGTGGAGATGGTGCCTTCGGTAGTGGTAGCAATGGTGGTGAAGGTTCTGCTGGATCTAAAAATGCCGGTGGCGGCGGTGGAGGTGGTGGTTCTGGCGGAGGATCTTCAGCTGGCACTGGTGGAACTGGTGGATCACCTGGGCAGAGTGCAGGTGGTGGTGGAAATGGTTCAGGTAATAAATGTAGCTCTGGTGGAACCGGTGCTGGAAGTGATGGTGCCGCAATTCGTAAAACACAAGGTATAAGTTTCACTATCAATAATAGTGGAACAGTAAATGGAGCCACAGACGCCGTGGGAGTTGAATAAATAATTTTTTATTCTATTAGAGATGAAAGATTGCATTGATGTATATGATGAGGCGTTTAGCGTCTCTGATTGCGATAAATTTATTGATATGATAAATGGTTTGGAAAAAAATAATTTATTATTTTCTGAACAAGGAATGAAAAATCATGAGGTAGATCATAAAGGAATAAATCTTCATCATCATTATGATCTACCTGCATGGTCTTGTATTGGGGAACTATTTTTTGATAAACTAAAGTTATTTGTAGACGATTATCTAGAAACATATTCAATCTTAAACAGGACAAAACTATTATTTTATGATGTTAAGGTAAAAAAAATTCCAGAAGGTGGTGGATTTCATGACTGGCACTTTGAATCATCTGACGTAATATCTTGTGGAAGAGTTATTGTTGCCCAACTATATTTGAATGATGATTTTGAAGCAGGAGAAACTGAATTTTTATATATGAATAAAAGAATACCTCCTAAAAAAGGTCGTTTATTAATATTTCCATCAGCATATCCATACACTCATAGAGGGAATCCACCTATTGGTGGAGAAAAATACATTTTGACTACCTGGGGAACACTGCAATCATGAATTATGATATATTCAATATATTTCCAACAACAATATATGTTGGAGAGATAGAAAACCATAAAAAATATAAAAAAGATTTTTATAAAATATATCCAAAATATGATTATGAAGATAATGAAATAAATAATACTGTAAGTGAAAATGTTGGTAACCCATTATTACATTTAGAGGATAGTTTGAATCCATTGTTTGTGGATATAATTGATCATGTAAAAACATATGCATATGATGTATTGCAATTTAAGGAAATTTTTAATTTTGTAATAACTAAAACGTGGTTATCCAGACATAGAGATTCGGGAAGTATTCCCTGGCATATTCATGCTACAAGTCATATTTCCTTTATATATTACGTCAATACGCCCCTAAATTCTCACAAATTAAACTTTAGTAATCCTCATGGAAAAAATAGTTTATGGTTTGGAAATAAAGAAGGTAAAGAAGATAATCTTAAAATGATTGAAGAATATAATGCTATGAACGCCGACACCTTCTATATACATCCACCTGAAGGAAATGTTGCACTTTTTCCTAGTACATTACAACATTCTACAGAATCTATCGAAGGATTTGTTGGTGAAAGATTGGCAATTGTTGGAGATGTTTCAGTTGTATTGAAAGAAGAATATTTGCATTATTCTACTGGATATATCAATCCTAAGTATTGGAAAATGTATACGTGATATGAAAATAATCTTTAAAATTATCGAATATTTGCCAGAAACAGAGCAAGTTGTCGTAAAATTTTGTCGCCAAAACGCACCAAAATCTATTGATGACTATAGTGCTGTTGCAATAGACTGTAAGTTTATTGATAACTCAGATAGAGTTAATTTAATAGAGTCATTATTTCAACTGGGTCTATCAACTATTGAAAATCAAGAAAATGATGAACCAACTTTAGATAGTAATCTTGCTGCTGAAATGTTCTTCGAGAAAAATTATGAGAATTTTGTAGGAAAAGTTATTGCACTAGATACTAGAGAATTACAACGTGTAAAATCAAAACGTATGAAAAAAATTAATATAGAATGAAGCAAGATATTATTATTTGTCCAGGTATTCCAAAGTCTGGAACAACCTCTTTATGGAAGTTTTTAGAATTAAATGGTTTCAGTAATTCTGAAAAAGAAAGTCATTATCTTACACAATTATATGGTCCAACAATAGTAGATGAACTTGTAGAGTTGCCCGATTTTATAACAAAAGATACTTTTGAAATCTTTTTTAGAGATTGGGTTTCATTTAAGTTGAATGAGGATTACCCAGGCACCTATGCTGGATACATTAAATACTTAACTCATACTGGATTTGTAGATTTTAGTCAGACTTATTACTTTCTTCCAGAAACCTTTTTTTCACAAGTAAAGGAGGAACTATCTGATTATAATGTAAAAATAATTCTTCTATTTCGAGAACCAATTTCTAGATTGCTTTCACACTGCCATCTTTTCAAAAAATTAATCGGTTCTCATATAAATGTCTCTCAAATATTTGATCAATTTTTAGAAATAGAAAGTCTTCAAAATTTATATCCAGATGTCAGAAAGAAATTTGAAAATGTTTTTGATGATGTAATTTGCCTATCTACGGAAAAACTTTTTTCGTCAGATGATCAATCTAAAAAACTCTGTGAGTTTTTGAATATTACAAATTCAAACGTAAATATAAAAACTATCAGAGAAAATGTGAATAATAATTATGGGGGATTAAAAGACTTAACACAATGTCAGATAGATAGAGCAAGAGAATTATTAACACCGTCCATGAATACTTATGACTACATTTAATAGAACTTATAGAGCACCGAAGTTTCATCTATGTGTTCATACCACTGATGATTATCATGTTGGATATGATCCAGCAGAAGATAGATACTCTCATTATTCATTTTTATCCTGTGGTGGTGGTAGATACCATGCTTTAGTTGATGGAAAGTTTGAAACGCACGAAACTATAGAACCAAAACAACTCATATATGTTGGAAATTATATGAATAGTCATATGGTTGGTGAGTGTTTTGAAAATACAAAAATTATAACTTTTAATTCATGGAAAAAAGATGAAAAGTGGCAGGGTAGGTTGATTGGTAATGGAAAGATAAGTTCCCCAAATAATTATGGATGTTTAATATGCTATGAGGGAAGTTGTGAAGTAGATGGAAAAGTCATAAATGAATTGGAATATGCAGATCTTGAGAAAGATAAAGAATACACTGTGAAAATAAATCAGGACTCATACGCTGCTTTATTTGAATTATGTCAGAGTATCTGAAAATCTCACAGAATAAAAGTAAGATATCTGAAGAGATAGAACATGGCGACTTCAAACAAAATTTGTCAGATCATGTTTTATATCTCAAGTCATTTATTAATGTAGAAGATTGTGAGGAATTGATTCGTTCACTAAGTGGCGAAGGTTTAGATAAATCAACAGCATATACAGATGGATTGCTGAATGATGATGCAGATTCATTCTTTGATCTAGACATCGATGTAATAAAGAAGATACAAGATCACATATACAATGAAGGGTTAAAATTATATTCCGAAAAGGTGAGACCATTTAATTGGTCATACTTCAACACTAAAAAGTTTTATTATTCTGAGATGATGATAAGAAGGTATCATTGTAACTCAGAATTTAGTTACCACTATGATGACTTTCTAGAGGAATTATTCCCTCAATGGTTTGTAAGAAGAAAAAATGTGCTGAGTTGTACTGTTTATTTGAATGAAAACTATGAAGGTGGAGACATTCAGTTTGCTTTTGGAAAATCATATCAACCATCAAGAGGAGATGTGATTATATTTCCATCAAATTGGATGTTTTATCATAGAGTAAATAAGATTACTATGGGTACAAGATACTCTGGAACATTCTGGTTTTATTACGGTTCTCCCAGGAGAATGGTGAAGCAGGGCGTACACAATGACATATTTGGTAAATGAACTATCAATTATTTGAAACAGAAATAACAAAAGGTGATCATAAATCTCTTCACTACTCATTAGATAAGTTTGAGGGGGAACTTGATAAAGGACTAGATTTATCTAAGTATGAAATATCAATGACTGCCCTTGGTACGCACATTAAAGATACTTTCTTTCATATTCATCATCTTGATAGAGATGGAGATTATCTTGCAGAAGATGTTCTAGATGCTTATAAAATCAATGTAGATTTTCCAGTAATTTACTTCACTAGACGTTTTCCATATACTGATAACTTCAAGTGTGGATTTCATTTAGATACATTTAAGAAATTTAAGTCATCATTTTTTAGAGACACAGTTAAAATTATCAAACTATTCAAAGGACACTTTATTGATGTTTTTATAGCAGGAGACTTTACTAAAGATGGTGAATTTATTGATGATTCTATCAATATAGAAATTATTCCATTTCAATTAAACCATCAAGAGATCATAACTATACTGTCAAAAAACTTTGAAATAGATAAAGATTATATAATGCGTGATGCATTTTTATATTATGACATAGGACAGTTTGCATGGCATATTAAAATAAAACTCTACAAGGATAAAAAACCAGTAGTAAAGTTTTACAGAACATCCCCATACAATCCATACTTGAAATTCAGGTATTATGATCACTCAACAAGACCTTAAAACCCTATACAAATGGGCAAAAGAAATAGATTTTCCATCTAAAAGAGCACCAACAACCAGAGGTTACTGTAACAAAGACATTCATCATTACTGGTTAAAGAGTATAGCAAAATCTGTCTTAATCAGAAAAAAATTGATGACCGAAGATATAATTTGGATACATCAGAAAAATGAGATTTTATACTCTGGTTACTCTCTATTTGAACCTGGAACAGTGTTGAAACCCCATAAAGATCCTAATATATACAGAGAACCTTACAAGCGTATTCAGGTGCCTCTGAGCATCCCTGAGAGGGACAAATGTTATATGACCTGGGGTGGTAACAGGATATATTGGGAGGAGGGTATTTGTCAAGTCTATAATGTTATGCACAATGTTCACGATGGTGCAAACTTATCAGACAAACCAATGGAGTTTCTGTTTGTTGATGTAAGACTTGACACAATCGTAGAATGTCAGTAGACTAGGTTTGTCCCGGTTAAAGATAAGAACTAAGATTCTTTAAGACACATTAAGAATCGTCTACAAGCCCTCCACACGGAGGGTTTTTTGATGGTATACTATAAGGACATTGAACCCACCACATGATCCGTCTGCTTCCTCATCAAGAAAAAATCACCGACCGTATGCTGTCCTACAGCAAAGGTCAAGTGATCTCTCCGACTGGTAGTGGTAAGACCATTTGCATGATTTATGATGTTCTACGTCGGTTTAGTATCACGACACCAAGAAATATTGTCGTTGTTGCTCCACGTATTTTGTTAGCAGAACAGTTATGTAGTGAGTTTCTTGAGCATGT
>Ga0208019_1001138_pt1 | contig 14229 bp, 24 predicted proteins | sample CB_VirMetaG_5_FD_184540 | JGI IMG/M metagenome (GOLD analysis project Ga0208019, IMG submission 184540) | Freshwater to marine saline gradient viral communities from Chesapeake Bay - CB_1508_1D Viral MetaG (SPAdes) (version 4) | ecosystem: Environmental > Aquatic > Marine > Coastal | place: USA...
GAATGAATTATATGAGAGGGTTTTGGAACCTTGAGAGAGGGCATGCCCAAAAAATTTTTTTCATCTCCCTCTCTAACCCAATATGGTGGTTCTTAGATTCTCGGGGAATTTTTTTTTGCGCGATCGCTGGGGGGTTATTGGGGAATTTGCGATCGATACCCACGGTGAACGGAACAAAACTTTTATCGTGGTAACAGTTTTTAATTGACCAAAAATTAGATTAAAGATATAATAAACGAACATGACATGGTATAGTAATTCAGAAGGTAGGCACGGTAAACTCGGAGCCAAAGGAGACAAGGGTGAACGAATCGTTATGGAACGATTGAAGGAAATGGGCTTAAGTGCCACCAATCCACAAGACATCAATAGTCAGGTTCATGAAGGTATTGATGTTATTGTAGAAGGTGTAAAGGCTAACGTTAAATCTAATATATGGTTAACACCAGATGGTAATCATATGCATTTCGTTGAATGTATTAACTCTAAAGGTGGTCCAGGTTGGATACATAACCCTAAGTATAAAGCTGAATGTATCTTTGCTGTATGTGAAGAAGATAAGAAAGTATATTCATATAGGGTAGAAGACATGCGTAAACATGTTAAAGATAAAGAAGTAACTACTGATATGAAACCAACTAGTAATGGAGGTAAAGGCTATTGGGTTCCTCTTAACTATTACGATAGGTTTGTAGATGATATGGATGACGATATTTCTTATACTCTTGGTAAAGATGTAGATGAAATAGTTGATGATAAAATTAAACATTTTTTGAATGTTTTTGATAATAGGGTGAAAAAGGACGAAGTTAAAGTTAAATCAAAAGAACCAATGGTATTGTGTGATTGTATGTTTGGGTGTGGTGTATGTAATCCTGCGCCTACTCATTGTGAATCTCCTGATCCGGCTGATTGGTATTGATAGCGGTAAGCTAAGGGAGATGCTTTTTGCGCTCCGCGCATATATATTATTATGAACGAAAGATACTTAGGAGAAATTATATTATGGTCGGGTAAAAGATTACCTAAACACTTTAAGTGGTGTGATGGTTCTGAGTTAGAAATAGAACATAATACTGCATTGTATTCGGTGTTAAGTGATAGTGATGATTACAAAGACCCTGCAGGTAAAACATTTACCTTACCTAACATACCTAATTTAGGTAACTATAGATATATTATATGTGTAGAAGGTAATTATCCTTTATCTTTTTAATATGTCTGATCTATATTTTTATAGTAATGTAGATTGTATTTACCGGCTTACTATATATTATGTTATCTTAGGAGGGTGGTTATTAATATGAGAAAACTATATGCATGTGGTATGTATAGAAGTGGAAGTACTTTTATATATAATTTACTTAGATTGATTATTAAAAAATATGATTTAAAAGAGTTTAGTATAGGCAAAAAGGAACATGGAAGTTGGTTAGAAGATGTTACCACAGAAGATTATTCAATTTATTCATATAGAGATGTACGTAATGTTTGCGCTTCATGGATAAAATTTAATAAAAATAATTATAAAATAAAAGATAACGGTAAAGATTATAGTCAACAATTGTTTAACGGTGAATGGCAAATTTTAACTGTAAACAATTTTATAGGTTATCTAATAGAATATGATGAAAAAATAACTAAACATACAGAAGACAATAACTTAAAAGTTTTAAACTTATGTTATGAAAAAGATATTTTTAAAGATAATAAAATAGCTATAGCTAAAACTTTAAAATTTCTTAATATAGAGTACACTGATAAAGATGTTGAATGGTTTTATAATAAACTTAATATGAATGTAATAAAAGAACGCTGTAAATCTATTTTCAAAGGCACTCATGAATTTGAAACAAAATTATGGTATAAACATATTAATGACGGAATATCAGATTACAAAACATACTTTACAAATGGTGAGTTAGATAACCTAGATAACTTAACAAAATATCACTTAAGAGATTATAATTTTAAATATGGCTACTAAAAGTTTATATGCATGCGGTGTTTGGAGGAGTGGTTCTACTTTTGTATATAATGTTCTTAACAGAATAAAATTACATTACAATGCAGGATTTTATAATATAGGAATAAAAACACATACAGATTGGCACACTTATGTAAAGAACAATGATATATCTTTCTTTACATATAGAGACCCACGTAATGTTTGTGCTTCATGGGTAAGATTTAACATCATTAATAGAGTTTTTACAGAAAAAGATACGGGAATATACAAGGTTAATGTAAAAAACGCTGGACCTGCTAACACGACTACTTACGTTTTTAAAGATGTTACTATAGATGAAATTATGAATGATATAATCTGGATGCATGAAAAAGTAAACGAAAAAATTAATCAAGATTATAGAGTCTTAGTAATGAGATATGAAGATGAAATTTTTAAAGATAATAAAATAGCAATACGTAATATTTTAGAATTTTTAAAAAGTAGAAAAATAACTATTGACGAATCATTTATTGAACAAACTAGTAGGGATCTTAATATAGAAAAAGTAAAAAATGATGTTATGAAATTACATGCTTTTAGAAGAGACCCTAGAACAGAGTTTTGGTATAATCATATTAATGATGGAATATCAGATCACAAAACATATTTTAAAAATAACGAATTAGACTTAATAAAAGATACCACTAAATTTAAATTAGAAGAATATTGTAAAACTTATGGGTACGAATAACATAGGCATAGGTATAGTAACGTGTAATAGGGAAAAGTTTTTAGATAATCTACTTAAATCCTTACCAGAAGACATATACACTGCGGTAGTCAATGACGGTGATATATTAGGGTGGGATAATATGAAATATAATAAGGTAAATGACTACCATTATAATGTAGAGAACTTAGGCGTAGGTAAATCTAAGAACATTTTGTTCCGTAAGTTAATGGAAAAAGGGTTTGAACATATCTTTATTATAGAAGATGATATGCTTATTAAAGATAAAGAAGTGTTTAACAAGTATATAGAAGCTTCCCAGGTATCAGGTATTAAGCATATGATGTTCGGTTACCACGGACCGGCTAACAAATACCAAAACATTCATATTTGTAGGTTTAAGGTACCATATAATAAGGAAGTAGAAATTGCTTTTAACTTACATTGTGTGGGTTCCTTTTGTTATTATCATAAAGATGTATTAGATGAAGTGGGTATCTTTGATGAACAATATAATAATGCATGGGAACATGTTGATCATTCCTATATGATCGCCAAAGCCGGTTACATACCTGGTTATTGGTATTGGCCTGATCTAGCTAACTCATATGACTATATAGATGAACAAGCTTGTAGTAACGATAACTCAGTTATTAGACCGCGAGAAGATTGGATGGATAATATTAAAGAAGGGGCTGAATACTTTGTAAGTAAGCATGGTTGTGCTCCTGGTTGGGTTCCTAATGTTGAGAAAGAAGAAATCTACCCGCTTATAAAAGATATTAGGAACAAATACGCGATTAAATAGTTAAATGAAAAATGTAAGAGATATTATTATACTTCTCTTATTATTACTATTAGTGTTCCTTTTAAACGGTTGTGCTCATCACACTAAATACGGTGCTCCTCAATGTATGTACGGTTGGTTATTAGGTTCTACTGTTCAGCCTTCATCACCCTTATATGTATTAAAAGATTAGTTGACTTTTATTAGTATGTGTCCATACTAAATATTGATATGAAAAAGATACTAGCAATATTATTAGCGGTATTCTTTTTGTCTGGCCAGCAAATGCAGGCCGGAGATAAGGAATGGTCGGTAGTTGGAAAGGTTCTAACTGGAATCTTTGCAATCAAGGTCCTTGATGACATTACTACTCCTAAGACAGTAGTTACCCATCATGTAAGTTCACAACCAGTAGTTGTTCAACAGCAACCTCAGACGGTAATTGTACAGCAGCCAGCTGTTGTTTATCAACCGGCACCGGTAGTTGTTTACCAATCACCAGTTGTACATTGTCAGCCTCCAGTAGTTATTCATCAGCACTATCGTCCTAGACGTAGTGCAGGAGTTACGTTCCATTGGCATGGACACTGAAGTAGCTAGTTTATCATCTATCTTCCCCTGGGTCAATCAAGATTCAGGGGTTGCTATGACCACAGAACAAGGTGAACATATCTATGATTATCTTGGAGATAATTAGTAAAGTACAACAGATTTAGAATCTATTTGTTGATTCTGAAATTCTTCTAAATTAAAATTTTCGTCATAAGTACAACATTCCATTGCAACATGTTCATTATTTCCTTCCAAATTATGTTTACATGTATGAGATATATCAATACTTGATAATGCATTACATAAATTAGATACAGTGATATTATCATACGATATTGTATTGGTTATGCTAATACTTTCAGGAACACTATTTCTTATGTTTAAATAAGAATTTTTCATAGTTTCAGTTCTATAAACGAAAAGTTGAATATGAAAAGGTTTACCAAAATGATTAGTCATCATTGTAATATCCCCGTCAAAATGGTTAGTTATATAATCTTCATCAAATATTTGAAGTAAAGGTGTTTCTTCAAAAGGAAAATTTTCTGGGTTTATAAGCTCTAAATCGCAACACATTTCCAAATGCATTACTGCATGTAAAGTAGGTTTATTTTCGATAACAAAATTCCAATCTATCATATTATTATTTACAGTTATACCCCATCAATTCTAATTTTTCTACTAACTCTTGTCTATAAAAAGGTATCTCTAATTTAAATGTTGTATCTTTTTCTCTTATAGAAGTGTAGTATATAATTTCTTCATTCATACCATCATTACATAAAAGAAGAATTTTATTTTTATAAGAAGTAATATCTTTTTTAGTAATATCCTCATCTAATCTTGCTATCATTAGATCGCTATCATCCGAATCATCTACAATGTTAAAGTTATGCGGTAAGTAAGATTCAATAATTTGTTTCATTATCTTGGATGAACAATGGATATAAATTGAATGCTTTTCCATATAATTATTTAATTGTTAATTTTTAGATAGATTATATAATAAACATATGACAAAGTGTGAAAAATGCTCAGTAGATTTCGAAGAAACTGAGATGGTATTGGTACAGGAGGACCAAATAAAATTTATATGTAAAGAATGTCACCAAATTTATATGCAAACAAATACTAAAGTTAAACCCACACCAATAAAGCCATGACAAAAGACGAATTTAAAGCACACGTTATTGATATTAGTAAAAACAATACATGCCATAGACCTGATATATCACACTATGGTTCATGTGAACCTTGCGCTTTTAAGGAACACTGTCAGTGTTTGTTAAATACATATTTGTTCAATAATGCAAAAACCAGAAAAAGAAAGAGACGATAAGTTTGTTACATGGCAAGCATTGGGTAACTATGGTAATCTAATGTTTGTTTATGCAGCTGCTAAAGCTTTTTCCGAAAAGTATGGTTATGACTTAAAAACAGACTTTACTTATCATAGAAATGAATTAAGATGCCCTGAGTTTATAGATGAGTTCTTTGATCTAGAAGATAAACATACTAGTAAAGTAGACGAATTTATACCTTTATATGATACTGATTTCGGTAAGATAATAAACTTGACATGTAAAGAGCTTGAACAAACAAAATACTTTAACAGTAAAGTAAGATTAGAAGGTTATTTTCAAGATAGTGGTATATTTAAAAATATAGATGTTAGTAAATTTTTTACTATAGACGAAGATAAATTGTTAATTACTGATGATGAAGATATTTGTTTATCATTACGATTAGGTGATGATTATAAAGCTAATAATTGGGTTATAGATCCTAATATTATAGTAAATCTTCTCAATGATCTTTGGTTTAATAAACTTATTATTATAGCAGACGTAAAAGATAAAGAGTATCTAGAATATTTTTCCCTATTTAAACCAATTATAGTTACCAATAACGGTGAAAACCCTATACAAGACTTCTATAACTTAATGTCATTCAAGAACATTATCATACCTAATAGTACTTTTTCTTATTGGGCTGCTGTTTTAGGTAAGTCAGAAAAGATTTACGCACCCAAAGACTGGACATTTAATTGTTTGAATGATATAATTGGAAAAGAAGATAAGACTTTACTATACTCAATATGAAAGCTGATTATATTTTAGTGTGTTCTCCTATGAGGACTGGTAGTACTTTTGTTTATAATTTCTTTAGAGAATGTACAGAAGGATATACAGTTAAAAAATATGAGATATCTCCAATGGATTTTAAGAAAGATGTAGATTTTGCCCCTATATTGTTTAGACACCCTGTTGCAGTAATCAGTTCATTCATAGATTTCCTTAAGATGGAATACAATCCTAGCATGATTTCATATGCATTTGAAAGAACTAAACAACAATTCGAATGGGCAAATAATCTCTTGCAAGAGTTCCCTAACTGTACTGCAAGGTTAAACTACGAAGATTTTTATAATAACGTAGATTATTTGGTTGATTGGACAAAAAAACATTTAGATTTCGAATGTAACCAAATAAAAGTTAGTAATTTTAAACAGAAATATTCTATAGATAATGTTAAAACTATAGTAAAAAATAATACGGAACCTAATTTGAATTTGTTTCAACAAAATCATATTTCAGATTTAAATGGAGATAACGAAAAAAGAATAGAAAAAATTGTTGAGGTTAGATACTATGTCGATGAATTAATTAATTTTAGTAAGGAGTACGGATATGAATATCAATGAACCAGATTATATAGTACAACGATATGACAATATAGAAATGCCCCTTTTTTTCGGTCATATAAGTAAAACATATCGAGCAGCAGGGTTTTGCGAAGACCCTCATTCGGAACATCCAGAAATTTGGGTTGAAGATCGTCTCGGTAAGCGACGCAAACTAAATGTTCTTATAGAAGAAATGTGCCATGCTTTCTTTTTTGACGAACCTGAATATAAGGTGAGAAAGTTTTCAGCTGAATTAGGTAAGATTATATACAATCGATTTTTAAAACAGGGAGCAATTGAACAATAAAGGATATAGATATAATAAAGACAATGAGACGACTTGATAAGATTATGATTTCGCATGAGACTCCAGCATCCTTCCTGGAAGACTCTATGATGTTTAACGATTACCAATATTGTTTGGTGCATCTTTGTGATGAAGTTGATGAATATCGCGATTGGTTTACCGGTAGGTATAGGGCAAAAGATCCTAATGGTGAGATTTTGCTCGATAATTCTATCTTTGAACTAAGAGAAGCATTTGATGCAGAGAAGTTTGCTGTATGGGCTGAAAAGATTCAACCTAATTATTATGTCGTTCCTGATGTACTTGAAGGCTATGAAGGTACTTTAGAGAAGTGGGAAGACTTCTTTAAGAACTATTCTGGTCTACCTGGTGCTGCTATTGGTGTTGTACAAGGTAAGACATGGACAGAAATTTTAGACTGTTATAAGTTTATGTCTGATAAGGCTGATTACATTGCATTTAGTTTCGATCTCAGTATGTATGATGTAACCGGTTATGGTAAGAACAGACTTGAACGTTGTGTAAATGGTCGTCATGATTGTATTCGTCGTCTAGTAAAAGAAGGTGCATGGAATTATTATAAACCTCATCATCTTCTTGGTTGTGCTTTAGCTAGAGAGTTTAGATGGTACCGTGAAAATAATATCAGAGGTATTAGGTCTCTTGATACATCTAATCCAGTTGTTTCAGGTATCAAAGGCATTCGTTTCAATGGTAACCTAGGACTAACGGAGAAACCATCGCAAAAGCTTTTCACTATGATTAACCATAATGTTACTGACGATGAGAGAGAATTGATTCTCTATAACGCATCTAAGTTTCGCGAGATAGTTCACGGCGATGTGTTTTAATCCATATTTAGACGATAGAGAATTAAATAGAGATATGAACTTTCAACAGTTGTTAAAATTTTCAGAAGGATTTGATTCTATGCAAACACAAGATAGTCGCACTGGTAATAGCGATCAATATCAAAAGAATTTAACTCCGGATGAATATCGATCAACAGCAGCTAGTGAGTATGAAGAAGAAAAACCATATTCACTAGAAAAAAACAAACTTAAACATGTTATGGAAGAACTCAAAACAGCAAAGAGTTTAGAAGAATCACAAATCAAAACTTTGATAGGTAAACTAGCGGATGTATTTCGCTCAATGAATTAATATTATGAAACAAATAGTTATCACAATTATGGCTGCAGCTTTTCTGACTGCAGGTGTATTCGGACAAGTAACGTCCGAAACTTTACGTCAACGTCCTCAGAGACCCCAGCTTTCTGAATCTCAACGAGAAATTGGAAAGATTATGGCAGAGGACGCTGAAATTAAAAAAATTAGAGAGAAGGCAATTCAGGCTATGATTAAAAGATTGGTTAGTATCGGTTATAGTAAAGAAGATGCTAAAGCTGTAGTTGAAAATGGTGCTAAAGCAGCTGAACGGTTTAGATCAGGCGGTGGTAGAGGTGCTTTTGAAAATAGACGTCGTCCTAATGAAAGGCAAGGACGTGATGAAATTAAAGCTCCTAAAAATCCTCTAACACCTGGTTGGAGTGAAAAAGCAGAACGCAAACTTAAAAGAGAGAAAGCAAAAAGAGATGAATAAAGTATATGCATTAATTACATCATTATTGATGGTATTCGGTGTTGGGTGTGAAGATAACAGCACACCAGAAGAAAAAGCAGAAAAGAAATTTAAATTAATACTTTCTGTTATTGAAAACGGTACAACATTTTCAGTTAAAACGTATCTTGATACAGCTGAAGCTGATGCCAAGGAAAAGGTTACTGGTTATTTGAATGATGCAGCTAAAATTATTGATACAGCTGTTAGTTCGGGTAAGATTGAACCTACAGCATTTCACAAGTATGTAATTGAAAATGTTTCTGAAAAAGTACCTGCACCTTATGACTCTGCAGTTTTAAGTGCGTTGGGATTAGCATTAGACGGATATAATAGTTTTTATGCTGCTAACGTAAAAGATAAGATCGAAAATGAGCCTAAAGCAAGAGCTATTATTGAAGCAATTGTAGCAGGTATTGAGTCGGGTATTGATCCTGTTAGTGGAGATGTATTAGATACATCTAACCCACTTGAAGGTGAAATCGATTGGAATCTTTAATATTTACCCTCAATCAAGCACAAGCCCTCGAAAGAGGGCTTTTTTTATGACTAAATACTTTTATGGAAACGTATAATAATTTTGAAGTGCAATATAAAATTAAAGAAAGTGTTAAGAATGATAATTTAGTTATTAACGCTCCTGATGCAAATTATTGTATGTTTAGTTTAGATTATATTTTAGGCGAAGGTTATAGTAGATTTAAAAAGTGGCTTTTTAAAAGAGGTATATTAGGTTGGAGGCATACCTTTGATTGTGATAATTATGCGGAAGCTTTTAGAGTATTTCTTCAAACTATACATAGTAAAGCAATGGTTAAAGAGGAAAACACTCAAAGGAAACAATCAGTAGCTTTTGGAGTTATTTGGTATACTAGAGACAAAGGTGGAGGTCACGCAATAAATATATTAATATCTGAGAAAGACGGTTTAAATAAAGTTCTTTTTTTAGAACCTCAAAACGGTCAGTTAATTGAATTATCAGATAAAGAAAAACAATCAATTAATTTTTGTTTAATATGAAATACTTTTTAGCATTTATTGTTATTGGATTCGTCGGTTGTGCAACAGTTGATGATGAATATGATTCTAACCCAATTTATATTGATATTGATGTAAAAGAAAAAACTGAACTCTTAGCATAATATGGCAAATATTGATAGACCAAAAAATAACCCAAGAGCTTGTTCCATATGTCAAAGTGCTCAATCTAAATTATTTGAAGAAACTTTTGTACCATCAATACCTTATAATCCAAATTACATTTTTGATAAAAATGTTGGTTGCAATTTAAACAATGACGAAATTCTTGCATTAGTACAAAAACTTATAGCGTTTCAAGAATGGACATTTTATAGTCAATCTTCTGAATTTTCAGATAATGAGCTTGATTTTTTGAATTATATAGATGCTGACGAGGAACTAACGGTAAGTAAAGGCGAACCAGGTTATGATGAAGTAAGACGTCTTGAAAAAGAAACTCAGAATAGTTATATAGGGGGTACCACCCTTAGATTTAAAAGAGGGGATTTTGGATATAACATATTATTAAGAGAAAAATATAAAGATGTAAATGAAATTGAAAGACTGTTTTTTAACAATGATGATGTATTAAATTTTTATACATGTTTTAATAAAATTGCAGATGTTTATAAACGACAAGTAAAATCTGGTATATTACTAGATGAAGAAATAAGTTTTGATCTTGATTCATTGAATATACCTTTAACAACTGAAGAAATTGTTGTTGATAAAAAAATAGGTATAGATTTATATTACGATATGCAGATGGAAATGGGTCAACAAATTGCTGATGAAGTTAATAATATTTTCTTTTACTTGAATGAAATTGAAAAATTAAAACCAACAATAAAACTTAGAACAAACGAAGATATTACATCAGTCGTTACTAATAATCAGTCAAATTCTCTATCAGAAGAAATAAACTTAAATTCGAACATTTTTCGAAAAAGTGGAAAAACAATATATAATTCTGATTTTAGGGATATATATGACGATTTTACAGACCCGGAACCTAGATATGCTGATCTAAACTCACAAAGTGTAACATTATCTTATAATGCTGAAAATTATTTAACTCTCGATACTAGTACTAATATTAATTTTAGATATACAGAAAATGGATATATTAAACAAGAGGGAAGAAGTCCAGTTATATTAGATCAAACTGCAACCACCACTTTTAATGCATCACAAGGATTTAAATCTGAGGTTTATGTTAATGATGCTTTAACTTATACCCAAGAAGAGGTACCAAAATTTACTCAGTTTGATTATAATAGAGGGTTATTAGTAAACCTATATGATAAATTAGATGAAGTATTAGGTTCATTCAGTCAAAAAAATGAAATATTAAATACTTTTAATAACAGGAAAGTAGAAATTTTAACTAACCGATACGGTAATTAATATGCCACATACTCCAGAACATTTAACCCCAAGTCCTACTCCAACAGTTACTAACACTAATACTGCGGTTAGACCTCAAAGACCGGCTGATTCGTGTACTGCTTCAGAAGAGGAATTAAATTCTCTTGCAGATAGATTACTTACTTTAGGAAATGGTGTTAGTAGTTTAAATGACGAAGAATTACAAATTTTTAAAAATTGTAGTACCAAGATACAAAATATTTTTATACAAAGAGAAAAAGCTGTAAACCCTAACGTTCAACAATCTATAGCTAATGATGTCAATGCATTAGGATTAGATATCAATTCGTTACCTTTACCTGCTGACTATGATAAAAAATATAGAGATGTAATTTATGATATTTTACAAGAATATGGACCTGAAGTAGCAAGAAAACTAAACAATCTTTTTAGATTAAGACAATGGCTTGAAAACTATAGATATTATAATGGTGCAGAAATAAGTGGTGAAGAAGTTTACGAAAGTAATAATAATGAAAAAACAGGTAAAACTTCAATTGAAACTAATACAAAGGAAGTAATTAATGGCGTGTTAATTGGGGAATTAACGAATAAAGAAATATCAATCGAAGGTAAAAACGGAGATCAAACATATGTTAATACGTCTCAATCTAATGGATTAACTTTTGATATGATAGATAGGGTTGGACAATTGATAGGTGGTACAGAAGAAAGAGAAACAACTCCAGCTGGTAACGCTTTTTATGAAGCTTATGGTAATGTGACATTACAAACCCCTGAAGAATTAGAAATAGCTTTTAATCCGCCTAAAATTGAATTGCCTACTTTACCGGAACCTATAGTGACACCTCAATTATCTTATGAAGGTACAAGAGAATTTTTTGTACAAGATGGACAAACGTTTGAAATGACTCCTGATACAAGACCTATAGGAAAATATACTTCATTTAAAGTAGACCCGTATGGTAATGTATTACCTGAAGGGGTTTCATTTCAAGCATCATATAACCCAATAGATGGTACATTAAGCCAAAATTACAATATACCATCTAATGTAAGTTATGTTCCAAGAGAGCCTTCATTACAAGAAACAGAAGCTTTATATAATAAATTAAAACAACAAAGTGAACTTCAATCAAAACAAGAAGCAAATAATGCTTATTAAATAATATCGTGGATAAAGATAATCATTTAATTTTTGAGAGATACCTCCATAATGAACCTATGAATGAAGGTTTAAAGGATGTATTAGCTGCTGGTGCATTAGGGTTAGCATCATTAGCTGGACCTAATAAAGATGTTCAAGCAGCTGCTCCAACCCCCGCGGTTCAAAATGTTCAAGACGCAAAAGAGACTATTAAAAAAGAAATAAGAGCTAATGAAGGTTTTAGAGAAAAAACTTATGCAGATCCTATTCATAAGTGGAAAGTACCTACCGTAGGTTATGGTTTTTCTTTAAAAGAAGCACATGTACAAAAAGCTCTAAAAGAAGCAGGGGTTAATATTAGCAATATTAATAATGTTGTTTTAAATAAACAACAAGCAGAAAAAGCATTAGATATATTGCTTAATCAGGCTATTAAAGATGCAAGAGCTTTATTTCCAAATTATGATAGTTTACCTTTTATACCAAAAAAGTTAATGACAGATATGTCTTATAATTTAGGTAAACCAAAACTGTCAGGTTTCACTGAATTAAGAAAAGCTATTGCAGCAAATGATTTTAATAAAGCTGCTGATGAGATGAAAAATAGTAAATGGTATAGAGATGTTAAGAGTAGAGGGGTTAGAATGGTTGATGAAATGAGAGCTTTTGCTAATCAAGGTACTCGTAATGCAGATGAAAAAATGGTAATAGTCAAACAAGGAGACAATTTAAGTAAAATAGCTAAAGATAATAAAATTACATTACAACAGTTATTACAAGCTAACCCACAAATTAAAAATCCTAATAAAATTTCGATTGGTCAGAAGATTAAGCTACCTTAAGTCCAGTTGAGCATGGGTCTATTTTGCATAGGCTCAGGTATAGTAGATTGAGCATCAAGCTTTTTTGGTTTGGTGCTCTTTTTCTTTTTCTTTTTATTTTTCTTTATAAGCAATGTATCTGGCATAGCTTCTCTATTTGTAGAGCCATCACCAAGAAAACCGCCTGGGTTTCTTCCAAGCGGTTTTCCAATGTTTAAGATGTTAGGACCCCCTATAGGTCTTGATGTGTAACCTGAACTTTCGGATAGATAATATTGCTTAAAGGATATCATTATCCTTATTCGTCATCTTTCATACGTCTCTTCATCTTAGCAGAAACGTCACGATTTTTGATTTCTTTTTCAGCTTGCTTTTTAGTACTAGCGCCCATACCTTTATCTTTCTTAAGACGCTTTCTATTAGCTACTTCATGATGTTCTTCGTCCTCATCACCCTTTTTCTTTCCTTTTTTACCGCAAGGCACGAAATCACAACGTTCTTTCTTACCATCACCGTCATCATACTTACCGGTTTCTTCTTCTTCGTCATGAGCATATCTCCATCCTTTAGCAGGAGCAAGTTTATCTGAAGACATATTCATCATGCCTGCCATACCAGATGTAAACTCATTTAACAGATTGTTTATTTTATCGTCAAATTTGGCCATATCGATATTTATATATTACCCGGCTCTTAACCATGAATAAATGGTACCTCCAATATTTGTCGTAACTGTACCATATGAAACCCATGTTTGACCGCATCCTTCTAAAATACCACCACTTGCTGTGGGGTTTGTATTATCATCAGTAAATATAACGCTATGAACCGGGTAAATAGTGTCGTAATCTACTAATAAACCGTTACTTGATGATACTAAAGGATTACGTTTAGTAGAATCTATTACTAGATTTATTGTACCTGTTGATGTTATAGCAGTATCTGCATTATTAAAAATAACTCCATTACCTGCAGTAATCTCTGTAACTGTACCTAATGTATTTGATATTCTTAACCAGCTATCATTTACTTCTGGATCAGTACCAGACAATACACAATAAACACTTTGATTAGTATCAAATACGGTATCACCATATTCTGCTTCTACTAATTGACCTAACTGAGTAGGTAAGTTCTTTTCGCCGAAATATTTGTTACCTACAATATTACCACCTGTAGTTGTACCGTCTCCGATGTAAACTCTTTTATGATCAGTAG
>Ga0208019_1001140_pt1 | contig 14219 bp, 9 predicted proteins | sample CB_VirMetaG_5_FD_184540 | JGI IMG/M metagenome (GOLD analysis project Ga0208019, IMG submission 184540) | Freshwater to marine saline gradient viral communities from Chesapeake Bay - CB_1508_1D Viral MetaG (SPAdes) (version 4) | ecosystem: Environmental > Aquatic > Marine > Coastal | place: USA...
GAAGCAGGTGTTGACAATAAAGTACAGAAGTATTTAAAAGAAGAGGTTAAGAAATTAATTCAAGACCTCAAATTACGTTAGGAGACTACGAAATGCTTGATGCAATTAAACCATTGCTTGAAAGCGGACTGATTAGCGAAGAAGTTGGTACTGAGCTTAATGAGGCTTGGGAACAAAAAATCAACGAAGCTCGTGAAGAAGTTCGCGCAGAGCTACGCGAAGAGTTCGCACAACGCTACGAACACGATAAAAGCGTAATGGTTGAAGCATTAGATCGCATGGTGTCAGAAGGCCTAACTAGTGAAATCGAAGCTCTAGCAGAAGAAAAAGCTGCCTTAGCTGAAGATCGCGTTAAGTTCCAAAGCAAAATGACTGAAAGTGCCGGTAAGTTTAACGACTTTATGGTTACTAAGTTAGCTGAAGAAATTAGCGAATTACGTAAAGATCGTGCAATCCAATCAGAAGGTTTTGCTAAACTAGAGAACTTTGTAATGAAGGCTCTAGCTAAGGAAATCAATGAATTTGCACAAGACAAGCGTGACCTAGTTGAGTCTAAAGTACGTCTAGTTGCTGAAGCAAAAGATAAGCTAGAAAATCTGAAGAAGAATTTTGTTGCTGAGTCTGCTGCCAAGGTTAAGGGCGTAGTGGCCAAGCATCTATCAACTGAATTGTCTGCTCTACACGAAGACATCAAAGTTGCTCGTGAGAACAACTTTGGTCGTCGTATTTTCGAAGCGTTTGCTGCTGAATTTGGCACAACTCACTTAAATGAGAATGCCGAAATCCGTAAGCTACACGACATTATTGTAGAAAAAGACAAGAAGTTAGCTGAAGCCGTTGAAATGACAACTAAAGCTAAGAAGCTAGTTGAATCAAAGGATCGCGAAGTACGTTTAATTAAGGAAACTAATGAACGTGCTCGTATTATGGAAGAACTACTAACTCCGCTAAACGAAAGTAAAGCAGGCGTTATGAAGAGCCTTCTAGAAAATGTGCAGACTACTCGCTTACAGTCTGCATTTGAAAAGTATTTGCCAGCAGTTTTAGCCGAAGGTAAAGTTACTAAGTCTGAAAAAACTACACTAACTGAATCCAAGAAAGAAGTTACTGGCGATAAAACCGTTACAACAAAAGCTGAAGTTGCGCAAGACGACAACATCATCAGCATTAAAAAGTTGGCGGGGCTTTAATCTAAGTTGCAATTTGGAGATTATATAAAATGTCACAAGAACTATTAGAAAGCCGTTGGAGCGAGACCAAAGAAGCCCTACTAGAAGGCCTAGCTGGTTCTCGCCGCAACACCATGGCAGCAGTATTAGAAAATACTCGCGGCCATTTAACAGAAAGTGCAACCGCAGGTGCAACCGCATCTGGTAACGTTGCTACACTTAACCGTGTAATTTTACCAGTTATCCGCCGTGTAATGCCAACCGTTATTGCTAACGAAATTGTTGGTGTTCAGCCAATGACTGGTCCAGTAGGTCAGATCCACACTCTACGTGTGCGTTACGCTACTACAATGAACGACACTTCAGGTACTAACACTGATACCACAGCAGGCGAAGAAGCTCTAAGCCCATTCAAGATTGCTACTGCATATTCTGCTGGTACTGGTGCTACCCAAGCTGATTACCGTGGTGGTCCAACAGCTACTCTAGAAGGTACTGGCGGCCGTTCAATCAGCGTACAAATTCTAAAGCAAACAGTCGAAGCTCGTACACGTAAGTTACAAGCTCGCTGGACTTTCGAAGCTGCACAAGATGCACAAGCAATGCATGGTCTAGATGTTGAAGCAGAAATCATGGCTGCACTAGCTCAAGAAATCACTGCTGAAATCGACCAGGAAATCCTATACAGCCTACGTTCATTAGCTGCACAGGACTTCACATACAACCAAGCCACTGTTAGTGGTACTGCAACTTTCGTTGGTGATGAGCACGCAGCTCTAGCAGTTCTAATGAACCGTGCTGCTAACCAAATCGCTCAACGTACACGTCGCGGTGCTGGTAACTGGGCAGTTGTAAGCCCAGCAGCACTAACTGTTCTACAGAGTGCTACTACTTCAGCATTTGCTCGTACTACTGAAGGTGCTTTTGAAGCTCCGACTAACACTAAGTTTGTTGGTACACTAAACAGCGCAATGAAGGTATACGTTGACAGCTATGCTAGCGACACCCAAGCTGTACTAGTTGGCTATAAAGGTTCTTCAGAAGCAGACGCAGCAGCGTTCTACTGCCCATACATTCCATTGATGAGCAGCGGCGTTGTACTAGATCCACAAAACTTCGAACCAGTTGTGAGCTTCATGACTCGTTACGGATATGTTGAACTAAGCAACACTGCTTCTTCGCTAGGTAACGCAGGCGACTACGTCAGCGAAATCGGCGTAAGCAACCTATCGTTCAGCTAATAGTTTTACTATTACTAACAAAAAAGCCCCGCAAGGGGCTTTTTTATTGAGTGTACATCATAAATAATATTGTTCATAGTAACTTATGCAGTTTTGCCACTGCGTATGGCCTAGAACGTCACATTAAGGAGAAAACAAATGGCAAGAGCATTAAAAACACAAAAAACCAACACAGTTGATTCTGGTTTTCCATGGGTTGATCTGTACAATATTGGCGTAGTTGGTGGTAACACTGCATTAACTGGTGCACAAATCAAAACTCGCGTTAAAATTGGTTCTGCTTCTGAAGCAGACGGTTACATTATTCGTCAGAAAGGTGCCAAGAAGTTTTTGGTAACTGACGCCGCTAGCGTAAGTGCTGGTAGCTTTGTTGTCGGCCAATCATATATCGTTTTGACAGCAGGCAATACTGATTTCCAGGCAATTGGCGCTGATGCATCCTATGCAGCAGGTACAATTTTTACTGCAACTGGCGCTGGTACTGGTACTGGCACAGCAGCTCGCGTGGGCACATGTGTGCTGAGCGATCTGGCAGATGGTAGCTTGACCGCAGATACCATGACTGTGTCTGTTATTGAAACAGATTCAGGTGTAATTCGTCTGGCACGTATCAGCAACAAATGGGGCGTCGGCTTCGATGGTGTACAACGTGCATTATCATTCACTGACTTTGCTGATTCATCCGTGGGCACACAAGCTGAAACTATTAAATCAGGTACCAAAGATCTGTACGTGGAAATCGTTCAGGTTGATAACGATTATACCTGGGGTTAATATTTAATTAACGTTAAGATAATTTTACTTGACTAATATCCCTCTAAGATACATACACTTAGAGGGATTTTTTATGACTGCATTTGTGCTTGGCAACGGCGTTAGCCGAAAAGGGATTAATTTATACAAACTGGAAAATCACGGTGATATCTACGGATGCAATGCTCTGTATCGTGAGTTTACACCAACTGTGTTAGTAGCAACTGATCCAGGAATTAGTCGTGCAATTCAGGAATCTGGATACGCACAAAATAACAGATTTTATACACGTCGACCATTTTCAGACAGTGGCGCACACGCATTGGATGCCAAATACAAAGGCATGAGCAGTGGCCCCAACGCTGTTAATCTGGCTGTGAAAGACAGCCACAAACAGATATTTTTGTTGGGATTTGATTTTGGCAGTGTTAATGGCTTGTTTAACAATGTTTACGCAGACACCGAATTCTATAAAAAATCCACAGATAAGCCCACATTTGGTGGAAATTGGATGAATCAGATCAAACAAATCATGCACGAAAATCCAGACGTAATTTTTACCAGAGTGGTCAATGGTTACAGTCAACAATTTAACATTGATTGGAAGAGTTGCCGAAATTACACCGAGATACCAGTGGACCAGTTTCAGGATGAGTATAAATACACATAAAGGAACTAATCTATGTCGCTCACAGTTAAACGTATCACTGGTGATTATGAAATTCAGACAGTTAATCTGGCTGGTAGTACTGAAAACCAGATTATATTTACAACAGACCAAGTGTTAATTCGCGGTGATTTACAAGTTACTGGAGATTATAACACAACGACAGTTACTGAAAGTAACCTTTCACTAAAAGACAGATTTATTTTACTTAATGAAGGTGAAACAGGATCAGGTGTAAGTGCTGGAACATATTCAGGCATTGAAGTTGACCGTGGCAGTTTGGATAAATCTGTTTTTTATTTTAATGAAACCACAGACAAATGGGTTATTGGCACGGTTAACACATCAACTGGTACTGTAACTGAAATTGGCGATGTATTGACTACTGGTGCTGGTGGCGGGTTAACAGATGTAGTTGATGATATTACTCCACAACTGGGTGGTGATTTAGATGTTAACAGTCAATCAATTGTTTCGGTATCTAACGGCGACATTGTGCTTGCTCCAGATGGTACCGGTACTGTCAAGATTGAAAGCACAGAACTAGCATTTGATAAACTAGCAAGCGATCCAACCGCACAAGCAGATTATAACTTGCTGTACCACAAAACAGAAGGTTCTGGCGGAACTGGTTTATATTTTAAAACGAGTTCAACTGCCGACGAACTTGTATCAAAAGCAAAAGCAATCGTTTACGGTATTATTTTTTAAGGATTAAACAATGGCAATAACAACAGCAACAGTAGCACAAACTACCCCAGCCGCAGTTTACACAAGCAGCGGTAATACTGCTGTAACATGGGCAACATTTACAAATTATATTGGTTCAGCGGCAACCTTAACACTACATATTGTTCCAAATGGTGGCAGCGCAACAGATCAAAACATGATTTTAGACGCAGAATCTATTGTAGCAGGTGATACATTAAATTTGTATACAGCCGGCGAAAAGATTTTACTTGAAAGCGGCGATGCAATTTATGCTGCTTCAGATACCGCTACCGCAGTTAACGCAGTTTTTAGCTATACGAGTATCTAATTAACGTGCCAATTGGACAGTTTCTCAAAAATAGACGAACTGGTAACTCTAGACAGGTTGTAATTCCGTCTGGGCCTGGTTCTGACAGACCAGATGAACCTATTTTTGGTAGTTTTAGATTTAATACAACAGCAGGTACACTAGAAGTATTTGACGGGAGTGCCTTTAAGTTGCTTGCTGTTGAAGGATTAACAAATGTTGTAGTTGACGACTTTACAGGTGATGGATCAACAGTAGTGTTTGGATCAATGACAAATACTGTAACCAGCGCAACAGATGTTCTAGTATTTGTTGGCGGCGTGTATCAAATACCAACTACAAATTACACAGTTGACGGTAGTTACGATATTACGTTTACTACTGCTATTCCAAATAGTGTGCCAATTAACATTATTCATAACTTGAACTCAACGACGGTATAATATGGCTATTAATAGAATTACCGCAGCAATGCTAGGCACTACAAACTTAGAACAAAGTGACTACATTCTAGCGACTGACGGCAGCGGTAATTTATACTGGACTGATGTAGGTTCTGTGTCAACAGGACACGACATTACGCTAGGAGATCCATCAGATACGTCTCTATTCCCTCCAGGAGCAATTAATAATTGGCAAAATTCAACAGTTGTTACGGATGCAATCGACGACTTAAATGAATTAGCAGCAAACATAATAAACAATACTGCTGTTGCTAATGTTGATTTTACTGCAAGTCCGACAGCAGGCGGTGCAGGAACAGCAGTTACATTAACTATTACGGCTAATGGCAATCCAGACAGATATACAATTAACTGGGGTGATGGAACTACAACAACCGGAACTGCTAACAGCACACCAACACATACATATTCGTCAAATGCCGGATCACCGTATGCTGTAACTGTTACAGCATATAATTCAAATGGAACTGGTACAGGAAGTTCTGTAAGTAAAGAACGTGATGATTATGTTATTATTTACACGGCAGATCCTGTAGTGAGTTATGATTTTTATAGAACTCCTACGGGTGGCACAGCACTAAGTGGAAACAATTTATATGTTATCGAAGGCGAAAGTCTATACCTTGATAACAACACAACTAATATTGGTGCTGCTACCGTTGATTATTCAATGGCATGGGGTGACAGCAGCGCAGATTCTAGTATTGTTTCTGATTCTGCTGCTGGTGGCACAGCAGGCGCACGCTTACAACATACATGGGGAGCAGGAACTAGTTCAGGTAACGGAAAAGACACTACACAATTAACATTAAACAGCCACAACACCGCAGATCCTGCTGTAATACCTACTAGTAACACAGTACGTTTAAAAGTATACGCAAGCAATCCAACTGCTCCGTATGGTTTAACGGAAACTTCAATTGGATATTCAGGATCTGTTGGGATTAATCCAAGATTGGCAGTAGGATTCACTGATAATACATCTGTTGCAATATATTCAGCAGGCGATGATGTTAATCGTACAGTAGCGACTACTGGTGATATTGAATCTACTGTGACAACATCGTATACATACAATCCAGAATCTGGAACATTGAGTGCTAAAGTTAATGGAAATACAGATGGCTCAGTTATATTATCAGCATCATTAACACCAGTTACCAACACGAGTCTTGTTATCACAGAAGTTGCTGATTATAACCTGTTAGATAGTTACGGAAATAGTGTATCGTTTGATAATAGCATTTACTATCCAGGTGCATTTTCTGGATTCAAAGCAAAAGTATCAAAAACCGCTAGTAGCATTTCAGTTGGTGTGAACAGTTTTCAAATAACACACTCAGCAGGCGAGTCAACAGATCCTGTTGGGTTTGTTAAAGATGACTTAACAGCAATACCTACTGTAGATATTAGCAATGCTACATTAACAGAAAATGTCAGTGGGACTTATCGATATATTTCAGGAATCCCGTATTATAATAGTGGAAGTCCTAGTTTAACATTATCGGGTATTTTAATTTCAAACTTAGTTGGACAATGCTACACTAACCAAGCAAGTATTGTTGAAGTTAATGATGGAACTAATCAAGAAGGTACATCGGCAAACGCTGTTGTTGAGTCTTTTTACAGTTATGCAAATATTGACGGTGCAACGACTATGCTATCAGGAGGTATTCCAAAGGTTAACATTGGAACTTCAACACCATATGCTATCGGTAACTTAACAATACCCATTACGTCAAGTACAGTTAGAACAGTAAGTCGTGTTAAAGTGTTAGCAAAAAATGTTAACGGAACAACTGATTACACTGACGATTTAGCGGTTAATGTACAAGTTCATAAATCATCACAATCAGGCGTTAACGAGATCTCTATCCCTGTATCAGTTGACTTAGGTAACGGAGTATATGTAGATAACGGTGTACGAATTTTTGATTTCAACGCTGCTAGTACCAACACACCAGCGGTTAGTAACGCTATAAATTATTATACGAATAATGTGTATACTGAACTAAGTGATCCGGGCGTTGCTGGAACTAAAGAAGCAACTGTTAGACTTGGAGTACTAAAGCATGACACTACGGACTATAGCACAAATTATTTACCAGTAGGTCCGGATAGAAGTGCAGATACAGGAACACAATATTTTACATTTGCTTTCCGTAGACAAGCAGTAGCGAACTTTTCGGTAAGAATCGTATCGTCCACTGGCATTTCGGGATGCTGGATTGCTGCACCTAATACTGCAATCGATAATACATCGACGCTAAACGGATGGTTAGATTGTAGCACACAATATGCTGGTTCAGGAATTCCTGGTGCTGACACAAATAGTGGCGGTAATGGTAGCAATGGCTGTGCTTTAACTGGAGCAGATAGAATTATTGCTGGCAGTAGTTTAAATACCTACTACACAATGACATTAGGAACAGAAAACATGAGCAACTCTACAGGTAACGTAGTTCTTGTTCGTATTGCGTTGAGTAGCGGAGAAAGCATTACCGCTTTAGAAGTAGCAGAGGGTAACAATTAATGGCAATTTCAGACAACCAAAAAGTTGACTATTTGTGGAAAAAGTTAGGTTACTCTGCTACAAAGACAGATACTAATGCTAACAAACTTGGTCCAAACGAAGCTATTCCATCACCGTTGTTATTACGCGGTGACAATGTATGGGCAAATTCTGCTGACATTCCAACAGTTATGCCAGCAAGCTCAGCCGGTGTTGTTACTGTATATCCAACAAGTGCACCACAAGAATGCACAATGGATAACACAGCAACAACAAACAGAACATGGAAAACTGGTTTAATAGATTGGATCCCGCCGGAGTTTGGATCTACATATCAAGTAAAAGTTTATATTTACACTAGTGGAGATGCAGCAAACGCAGCCGCTAGTGGTACACAAGTGTTTGCAACGGGTTCAGGAAATAATGATGAGTGGTTCTTTGACTATCAGTCGGGTGTTTTACATTTTATTGGCAGTAGCCTTCCTAACGGTGTTAGTTTTACAGGCAAATCAGTATACGTGTCTGGATCTCGTTACACTGGCGACAAAGGTGTAAGTTTAACTGGCGATTTTGTTTTTACGAATAATGAAATATCATTAGACCCAGACAATATTATTGTACTAGATACAACAACTGGCTTAGTTATACCTACTGGTTCTAGTTTGCAACGTCCTGCTTCTGCTCCAGTAGGTACAATAAGATTTAATACCAATAACGGAAGTCATGAATATTGGGACGGAACAGATTGGGTTATACTAAATGATCCGTTAGCAGGATTTGCGGTACAGGAAATTACAGGAGACGGGTCAACTACTAGCTTTACTCTTGACGCTGAAGTAAATAATGCATCAACTCTTGTAGTAACAATTGGCGGTGTGGTTCAAACCCCAGGACAAGGTTACACTTTAAGCGGTACAACAACTATTGTGTTTGCAGAAGCTCCGATTGCAACGGACGAAGTTGCTATCCGATTCTTTGGTAGTACTAGAAATGTTTATGTATCAGCATTGTTAAGTCCAAACTGGACTACGGAAGTTGCTGCAAACGACGCTAACGTTGCAATTAATATTAATAGCAGCAGTATTCTAACTGTTTCAGAAACTGAGACTACACTTGTTGGTGATTTCCTTCCGGCAGTAAACGAAGTATATGATCTTGGTAGTAGCACGTATAAGTGGAAAGATTTACACCTATCGGGAAATTCGATCTACCTAGGCGATCTAATATTAAAAGATAATGGCGACGGCACCTTTGGAATTTATAACAATAGCGATGGTTCCGAAGCGTCGATTACTATTACATCTGAAGATGCAGAAAAATGGACTACAGCTAGAACAATTACTGTCGATGGCGCAGTTACTGGTAGTGTTACACTCGACGGCAGCAGCAATGTTACATTAACAACAACATTAAATTTATCTGGAGCACCTACTGCCCCAACAGCAACCGCAGGAACAAATACAACACAAATTGCAACAACGGCGTTTGTAACAACTGCGGTAGACACAGCAATTACAAATCTATTAGATGATGCACCAGGTGTGTTAGACACATTAAATGAGTTAGCAGCAGCAATTGGTGACGATGCTAACTTTATAGGAACAATTAACGACAATATTGACTCTAAACTAAGTTTATCCGGCGGCACAATGACCGGCAACATTGATATGGGGTCTCATAGTTTAACTGGATTACCAGCACCGTTGTCATCAACAGACGCTGCAACTAAATCATATGTGGATGCTGCACTATCCAGTACATTGTCAAGCGGTGAGATTGTTCTAGGTACAAATACCACTGGTAACTTCGTTTCAGTTATTACAGCCGGCGAAGGCATTGACGTTAGCGGAACATCGGGCGTATCGGCAGAAGTTGTTATTTCTGCCGAAGATGCAACAGCAACAAACAAAGGTATTGCAAGTTTTAACGTAAGCGATTTTACTGTTACTGACGGTAATGTAACTCTAGTTGAAGATAGATTATATGACTTAGTTGGTGAAGTATTCACCGGAAACTCAGTTGAAGGCATTATTACTACATTCAATGATGCAACTGAAAAAGTTGACATATCGGTAACTGACTTTGATATTACACTAACAGGCGACATAACTGGTTCTACTTCTGTAACAAATTTTGGGTCAAACATTGTAATCAACACAACATCAAACGCAATCGTTGGTATTACAGTACAAGATGATTATGTTGATTTAGGTGATTCTGGAACAGTTAATACGCTAAGTTTTAACGGTGACAACATTACACTTGTTCGTTCAGGTAATACTGTTACTGTTGAAGTAGATGCTGGTTTAACTGAATCAGATGTTCGAGACACAATAGGTAATACTGTTAAAGGAACTATTCGAGATCCGGACACTGAAGTTGAAACTGAGTCAGGTATTACTGTAAATTATGATTACGAAAACAATACTGTTGAATTAGGTGTTAGAGAATTTGACATTACGCTAGTTGGTGACATCACAGGTTCAGGTACTGTATCAAGACTGCAAGACGTAACAATTACTACAGTTGCTGACTTTATTGCTGGTATTACGGTACAAGATGATAACGTTGATCTTGGGTCTGCTGGAACTGTTAACACTTTAAGTTTTGACGGTAGTAATATTGTTGCTACACGCAATGGCGACAAAGTTAATATTAGTATTCCAACTGGGTTAACTGAAGATGACGTTCGCGACACAATCGGTGCAACTGTTAAAGGAACAGTTAGAGACCCAGAAACAGCACTTGAAACTGAAACTGGTATTACTGTAAACTATAACTCGGAAAATAATACAGTTGAATTAGGCGTTAGAGAATTTGATATTAACTTATCAGGAGCGGTAACCGGTAGTGCAACAGTATCAAGATTACAAGATGTAACTATTATTACAGATACTGATGCAATTGAAGGCTTAACTGTTACTAAGAACAGTACAGCAGTTGGATCAATAGAGCAAATTAAATCTCTAAATTTCGTTGGTGCTAACTTAGAAGTAGGAGTTAGCAATACAGATTCATCTGTACTTGACATTGCGGTTACTGGTATTGTTGACGAAAACTCAATTGTAGATATCATTAGACCTAAACTTGCTGGTGACCACGACGGTGTAACTGTAACATACGATAATTATAACCGCGTTTTTGATATTGCAGTTGATCCAATTACTGTAACGCTTGCTGGTGCAGTTACTGGATCTGGTACAATTACTTTTGATGGTTCGGGAACAGACAGTACACTAAACATTAATACAGCACTTGGTGGCGGAACTGCTGAAATTAGTGTTTCCGACGAATATGAAACACAAGGTACTGTATCGTCAATTAACTTTGTAGGTGGCGGCATTACTACAGCAGTAAGTTTAGATGGAACAACAGCAACAGTTTACGTTCCAAACTCACCTGCTAATGAACCGTTCCTAACAGTTGAAGCAGGAAGTGAAAATGTTCCTAATGCAAGACGTTTAGTAGCAGGCACTGGCATTAGTATTACAGATGGTGGAGCTGGTAGAACATTAACAATTAGTGCTGCAAGCGACGCAATTTTAGCAAGAAGCCAAATAGCACAAGATGACACACTAGTTGGACAACAAATTGAACTGAATTTTAAAGGTAGTCGGTTTGTACAGCCAGTTATTGAAGATGACGGCGACAATGATAGAATAAATATAACTATCTACGATATTAAGGAATATTGGTTTAGATCTGATTTTGATTGTGGTTATCTAACTGATGATGAAGGTGCTATATTAAATATGGGCAATGATCTAAAGAAAGGTATCTTTGAAACTAAACCAGATCTAGGTTCGATATCATAACAGGATTAACATGGCAAGTCAATTACAATTTAGAAGAGGCACAGATTTAGAGCATGATGCGTTTACTGGTGCAGAAGCTGAAATTACAGTAAACACAACTAATAAAAGTGCTCATGTACACGATGGCGTAACAGCCGGTGGTATTGAACTAGCTCGTGCCGATTTAAATAATATCGATGATGCTACATTCTTAGCAAAAGCAGTAGCAGCAGGTGTCGAAGCAAGTGGTAGCGGATCCGCAACAGCAACCGTTACTAATATTACAAATGCAAATCCTGCTGTTGTAACCACATTGACTGCCCATGATTTTGCGGAAAACGCACAAGTAACATTTGTAGATGTTACTGGTATGACCGAAGTCAACGGTGTTGCGTTTTATATTGATGTACTGACTGCGACAACATTTGCGTTATACACTGATGTAACATTATCAACAACATATAATGCAATTGCAAACAATTCATATTCTAGTGGAGGCACGGCTACTGCCAGTGCGCCAATTGGTGCCCCATCTACAGCAGCATATGTTACTGTAGGTAACAATTCTACATTACCGAACGAGCGAGCATTAACTGCTGGTAACGGTATTACTATTACTGACGGCGGTGCCGGCGGCGGAATTAGTGTTGCTGCTAAACTTTCAGCAACTGTTCCAAGTAATTTAGGTTCAGCAGCCGCAGGCGTTTCGACTAACATTGCTCGTGCCGATCACGTACATGCTATGCCATCTGCTAGCGACGTAGGGGCTGTACCAACTGCCAGAACCGTTTCGGCAGGATCGGGTTTAAGCGGCGGAGGCGCATTAAGTTCAAACATTACTTTAGCGTTAGACGCAGATATTGGTGATTTGGGCGATGTTACTATAACTTCGGCAGCCAATGGCGACATTTTAATTTATAACTCAGCAACTTCCGCCTGGGAAAATAGTTCAGCACTTGCTCGATTAACAGTTGAAAGTGCCGATTCTACAGTAGGTACAGCATTGGCTATCACTACGTTGAACTTTACCGGTACCGCAGTCACAGATGGCTCTGTTGTAGTATCTGCCGAAGCAGGCAATAACTCTCAAGTAAATGTTAATATTCCTCGCATTTATACAGAAGAACAAATTCAAGATATTGTCGGCGCAATGGTATCAGGCAATACCGAAAGCGGTGTTACTGTAACATACGATGATGCTAGTGGTAAACTAAATTTTGGAAATGACTCATTTGATTTGTCATTATCCGGAGATGTTCAAGGTACTGCAACAATTGACCATACTGGTAATGTATCAATGACTACTACTATTTCTGCAGATTCTGTTGCTCTTGGAACAGACACAACAGGCAATTATGTGTCAACACTAACTGCTGGTACTGGACTAAGTTTAACAAATGCCGCAGCTGGCGCAGAAGGCGCACAGTATACTATCGCATTAAATTTAGATGGTAATACTAGCTTATCTGAATTTGTTGCTGATACTGTTGGTAGTATGGTTACATCTAATACAGAATCTGGAATTAGTGTAACTTATCAAGATACTGATAATACATTAGACTTTGATGTTGCTGATTTTACTATTACCTTAACTGGTGATGTTACTGGTACCGGAACAGTTACTAATTTAGGTAACGTATCGTTTGCAACACAAGTAGCCAATGATTCAATTGCACTAGGTACAAAAACTACTGGTAACTACGTTGCTACATTAACAGCAGGCTCTGGAGTTTCTATAACAAATGGTGCCGCTGGTCTAGAAGGATCAGCGTATACAATTGCGCTAGATTTAGGCGGCGCTAGTGGTCTTGATGAATATATTTCCGATACTATCGGTACAATGGTTACATCTAACACTGAATCAGGAATTAGTGTAACTTACCAAGACGCTGATAATACATTAGATTTTGACGTTGCTGACTTTACTATTACCTTAGGTGGTGACTTATCGGGCAATGTTACTATTACTAATTTAGCTAGTGCTACGCTTACTGCTCAAATTGCGGCTGATGCAGTAGAACTAGGTACTAATACTACTGGTAACTATGTTAAATCTATTTCAAACGGATCGTATATTACTGGCGCAGGAGCATCTGAAGGTGCAGAAATTACACTAGCAGTTGATGCTACTTCTGCTAACACAGCAAGTAAAATTGTTGCACGTGATGCATCAGGAAACTTTAGTGCTGGAACTATTACTGCAAACTTAACAGGGACAGCAACATTAGTTAACTGTACAGCAAATAATACAACCAATGAATCTGTTTACATTGCGTTTGTTGACGGTGCAACTGGTTCGCAAGGCATTGAAACGGACACGAATTTAGTATATAACCCAAGCACTAATACATTAACTGTTGACAATTTTGCAGGTACAGCAACGTTAGTTAACTGTACGGCAAACAATACAGCTAATGAAACAACCTATATTACTTTTGTTGATGGTGCAACTGGCTCACAAGGGTTAGAAACTGACACTGGATTAACATATAATCCAAGCACAGGATCATTAACAGCAACCGAATTTAACGGTACTGCAACATCTGCAGAGTATGCTGACTTAGCAGAAAGATACTTAGCAGATGACAATTATCAAGCAGG
>Ga0208019_1001141_pt1 | contig 14217 bp, 38 predicted proteins | sample CB_VirMetaG_5_FD_184540 | JGI IMG/M metagenome (GOLD analysis project Ga0208019, IMG submission 184540) | Freshwater to marine saline gradient viral communities from Chesapeake Bay - CB_1508_1D Viral MetaG (SPAdes) (version 4) | ecosystem: Environmental > Aquatic > Marine > Coastal | place: USA...
AATCTTATCTTACTTCCGTTAAATAATGTAATTTGTAGTTCACTTTCATTTATAACTGTTTGTGGTATCTCTCTTGCAAACTTTTTTAATATATCCCATGCAATAGCTTTTGATTGTTTATATGTAGGACTTATATATCAATAAAAACCCTTAGACTGAAGGGCTTTATATAATACATAACTAATAGAGACTGTGGTTTTTCAGGCTCTACGGTGAACTACTAGTACATTAAATCTTTTTGCTTTTTTAAAAAACTCTTTTTGCCAATTTCTTAAAAATGATAAATCTACGTTTATATTCATTAATCAACATTAAAAGAAATATATAAATCTCATTCTATTTTTTGGTCTACTTCTTGTCTTAAACTAAATTCATCTCTACTCTTTCTTTCAAGCCATTCTTTACTTGCTTGGTAATTAGCTGATTGTATTTGTTTAATCCAATTAACTTTGGCTTGTATATTAGGTTTTCTTTTAAGTGTTTCTTTTCTCTGTCAAAATGCTGGGTTTTTTTCAATATATCTATATAAAGTCTTTGGTGATATATCTGCATATAAACAACATTCTTCATCTGTAAGACTGTTCATAAATCCTGCTTCTAATTTAGTCAGAACTTCAGGCGTTATTTTTTCTGGTCTTCATACTGACATATTAATCTAAAATTAATGATAAATCTATTTCTCTATTTAAACATTTTATTTCTTTTTTTCAATCTGTATAGTCTTTATATCTTTTTAGTATTACTTGTATGTATTTTTCATCTAGTTCCATTGTAAAAGCTTTTATATTATTTTTTTCAGCTCATATCATACTACTACCGCTTCCTCAAAATAAGTCTAATATACTTTTGGGCTTATGATTTAATATAGCTCTGTCTATTAGTTCAATAGGCTTTTGTGTAAGATGTAAGTTATTTTTTGCTTCTCTTTTTATATCCCATACAGTCACTTCATTATTTGGTCAAGCCCATCTAGGAGCTTTTTTGTTCTTAAAAGCATATATACAAGGTTCATGTTTACTTTTATATTGTGCTCATATTGCTCAGAATTGCGCTAGGTTCTTATTCCATATAATCCAATTTCTTACAGTGTATCAAGCATTATTTAATCCATTCATTACATCCATACTAAATCTATCAGCAAACCATAAATATAATGGTGCTTTTTCATCAGAAAACATAAAAGCATTTATAACTGGTTGTGCATACATATCTAACTTATCATCATTTTGTAATTTATCTCTTCTTTTATCTGTTGCATGTCATCAGTCATATTCTACTCAATAAGGAGGGTCTGTGAACACCATCTCTGCCTTTTCTCAATCCATTAACTTCTCTACATCATCTATACTTGTACTATCTCAACACATTAATCTATGTTCTCATAGTTGAAATATATCTCATTTCTCTACTATAATATTGTCTGATACTTCAGGTACCGTGTCTTCTATTGCTTCTTTATCAGGGTCAAGTGTTTCTATTTCAAAATCATATAATTCATTTAATTCAGGGTCTTCTAGTTCTTCTAACTCTAATCTAATGTTTTCTATATTATCTTCTGCTAGTTCTGCTATCTTATTGTCTAATAATCTATACTTTCTTATTTGTTTTTCTGATAACTTATCTTTTACTATAACATCTACATATTCATAGTCTAACATTTGTAAAACTTGTCTTCTACAATGTCACGCAACAATTACATCATGCTTATCTATAATAATAGGTACATCATATCAAACTTCTTCTATAATTTCTTTTAAAGTTTCTTTTTGTATTTCAGGATGTATCTTATTGTTTTTCTCGTAGTCTTTTAATTCGCTTAATAGTTTTTTTGTTAGTTCTATTTTAGCATATTTACCCATTATCTAAGTCGTTAAAGATAAACCATATAATTCATGCTGGTAGTATAGAGTATAGTCATGCATAAACTATTTGTCAAATAATAGCTTCTATTCAAGTATTTCCACTTGAGGTTATAAACATTATAGAAATTATAACGGTTAACAAGGTAAAGGTTTTTGTAAACATTATAGTAATCATTTATTTTTAAAATAATTATATTGCTTTGTGGTCATTTTTTCTGGTTTCACAAATCAATTGTTTTCTTCTTGTGGTTCGTATACGTTTTTTGTTGTAACTACTCTAGGTTTTTCTATTGTTTCTTTTTTAGGTTCTTCTTTTATAAGCTCTTGCTCTACACCTATTTTTCTATAAAGAGTTGCATCCTTCATAAAGTGTGAAGGTTTCTTTCCAAACATTTCTATATGTATTTTGACTGCTTCTGCTCTATTCATAATAAGTTATTAAATTATAAATTCTCTTCAATCCATTTAGCGATTTCTTTTTCTGAGAACTCTGATGCTGCTTCTTCAACAGCTTTATTCTTTTCTTCTAGCATATCTTTGTACTTTTCCTTGATAGGATTAGTAGCTTCTATTATTTCTTTTTGGTATTCTTCAAATTCTTTACTAAACTTTAATTCTATAGCTGACCCGTATGTTAAATCAAATTCAAACTGGTCTAACTCTAATTTATATTTCTTTCTCTTTATTCTAAACTCTATAGCTATATTACCAGTAGCACTATCTAGCTTTTGTTTTATATCTTTAGCGTTAGGGATTTCTTCTTGTATTATTTGTAATACTGTTCTTGCTTTTGTTTCTTCCATTATTTTATGTTAGGTGGTAAATCTAGTTTATGAAATTCTAGGTAGGCTTTTTCTAGCTCTACATTCAATTCTATTCAATATCAACGTTTTTGCAATACTTGTTCTAATTGTTTTGTAGCGTTTACGAATTGTTTGTTTTGTAATACCCTCTTGGTAAATTGCGGGAGTTCTTCTCTTGTTATATTATTCATTGTTGTGTAAATTACAAGTTAAACCCCGTTACTTATATTCGCCACAGGGATTATATGATATACCCAATTCAACTATATATGAAGTTGTATGAAAGCCAGAAACATGCGTTTACTGCAAAACTGGCCAATAGATATAGTCATAGGGCGAGAGTATTAATAATCTCAAAGTTCTACCTGCTCTGGTGTAGCTATATCATTTAAGTATGGTATGAATACTTCTGCTGCTAATACAAATATAGTAAATAATCATACCACTATATATATTACGAATAATGCTGCTTTCTCGTATCTTTTCATAATTTTATTCTTTTACATTGTAAGTATCAACAAATACATTTTTCTCATTTAACGTTCACGCATTCCATTATTTTTTTAAATGATATAATATATCTAATGTAAACTTATACTTATCTATTTCTTTTCAATTTGTAGCCTTTACGAGAATTAATTCTTTCATTATATCAATCTGTTTATCTATAAGATTATATATTTCTTGTTCTTTATTCATATTTAATTATTTATTCATAAACTCTAATTCACTTGTTTTGAACTCCCATACATCTCATTCATTTTCTGCAAAATCACATATTACATGGTCTATCTCTCATTTAATATAATGTATACTTAGTACTTCATATTCAAATCATGTTTTTTTATCTCTAGCTTTCATTTTATATAATATCATGATTATTTTTATGTTCCCAATAATTCACTTGTTTTACTAAATCAGCAAATCTACTAAATAATTCTTGATTAGGTGCTTTACATAAATTAGCTAATTGTAAATCTATTTTATCATATACTTCTATTTTAGTATCTGTTTCATATATTCTAATTCATTTCATTATTTAAAAGGATTAATACTAAAATCTATTTAATGTTTATTTTATATTTTTCCATATATTTTACTAATCACTTATTCAATAAATTAGATATACTGAATTTAGCTTTAGCATCAGGCTTTCTAATTTTTTGTATTCAATAAATAAAATTTCATAGTACCTTATCAAAATTTCAACTTCAAGGATTAAGACTTTCAATATGAGTAATCACTACATCTAGTCATAATGTTTTTCTATTCAATTCATAATAATATTGAATAAATATATTTTTTTCTTCATATTGTAGAATTTCTTCTCAAGCTATCATTGGCATTATTCAAGGTAACTTATCTCATTTTTTATATATTTTATATTCTCACATATTATTTAAAAGGGTTAAATATATATTGATGCCATTTTTTATTACTATTTATTTTATCCAATAATTGTCTGTGTGCTTTTATAATATCTTTACTCATATCTAACACTTCTAATTCTTCTTTCATCTCTCATTGAAAATCTCTTTTTAAAACTCTTTCAGATACATCATTATAATGTCAAAATTTCCAATCATTATTAAGGTCTGTGTAATTATATTTCCGTTCTCAGTCTTTATATATTCTATAATTTCAATCTTTTGAATCATAAGATACAACTATATAGCTTTCATTTTGATATATAACCCTATCTCAGAAGTGAAATTTTACATCTAAATTTTTGTATCACATATATTTTCTTAATCAGTATATATAAGAGAAGTATTTACAACTTCATCATTTAAGTTTTTTAAATTTCTTTTATATAGTCTACGCTTTTTCTTGTGTCATAGTTTTATTTCAAACTTTCTGAATGGCTTTGCTCATCTTCATCTTGGTTTGCATTGCTGACAATTACATCATATATATATTCTTTCTCTCATAGTTTTATATTGTTACACACTCCTATCCTTCCGCAGGAACATTTTTTCTCAGGATTATTTGGGCATTTCATTAAATAGTAATTTATAAAGGTAATCTACTGGGTCATCTAAATGATTTAATATATTTTCTCTAGCCCAAGTTTTCAAAATTGTATGATGTATATAAACTTGAACTTTAGTGATAAAATCCTGAGTAAATATTATTTCCCTTACATCTACATTTATAAAAGCTCAATCTATGTTTTTACATAATCAAAACTCATCATCAAAAATATATCATTGTTTTTTATATCCTATCTTTTTGCAAATTTCATATAGTTTTTTATATTCATTCATTTATTGTTTGGTTATTAACATAAATTGTTATCACAATAATCTATAACATGTGCATTTCTTTCTAATATATTTGCTATTCTATCTCAACATACTGAACGTACTTCTTCAATGTCTTTTAAATATCTATATTTTGGTGCAACGTTTTTTTGATCTACAATATCACAGCAATATCATTTTTTATATCTAGCAATAGGAAATATTTCTACAAGTTCTTGTTTCATTAAATATATCAATTATCTCTTAATATTTATTCTTGTTTTGCTACTTTATACTCTTTAATTTGTTTAACTACATCATCTGAACACTTAAAAAATGTTGATACTCTTTCATCTGTAATTAATACTTCTTTTTGCTCAGGAAGTATTTTAACCTCATTTCTGTCAGCTAATCAATAAGAAGCTAATCATGACATTCAAATACTTTCCTTACACCACCATCTCCAAAGCATTCTTGCTTCTTCTAAAATAATACTTCACTTATTTGCTTGTTTTAGTTTACCAAACCATACTCCTGCATCATATCATCTAACTAATACATATTCTCATATATATGGGTTTTTTACTTCTTCTTTTAAGTCTTCTCATAATAAATATTTTTCTAATATTTTTTCAATTAATTGTTCTTTCATAATAATGTTTTTATAAAATAAATTTATTTAATTACCTTGTATCAATATCAATTTCAATCTCAATATCAATATCAATATCAATCTCAATATCAATTTCAATATCAATTTCAATCTCAATATCAATTTCAATATCAATTTCAATCTCAATATCAATATCAATATCAATCTCAATATCAATTTCAATCTCAATATCAATCTCAATATCAATTTCAATATCAATTTCAATATCAATTTCAATCTCAATATCAATATCAATATCAATTATTAGTTGTAAAATCTTTTATCATATTTCTTTATTACTAAATATATCAATTATCTCTTAAATACTTAAGTCTTTCTTCAGGAGGAATATTCATATATTCATCCAATTCTCTCAAACTAAGAGATACCCGTGTCTTTTGTTTTATCTCATTTACAAATCTTTGAACAGGATACATATCATCTACTATTTCTGTTGTTCAATCTCTGAACTTATTCACTTCCACTTGGAAAGTAACATCTTTAATTTTCATATTTTTATGAATAAAATTCTAAACGGTCTTTTATTTCCTTTCTTATCTGCTCTATTAAAAATCTAATAGCTGGAGTTTGCTCTATTCATTCTAAATATTCCTCCATATCTTTGAGTTCCTTATTGGTCTTTAAAATGAGACTTTCTTCTTTTATTCTCATTTTTCTAATCTTAAAATTTTTTGAGCAGTTCTTACTTGTATTAGAAAGTCGTCATACCTTAATAAGTATTCCACTTTCTCTTTTGTTTCTAATTGAATGATTTCGGTAATACGGTTATCTTCTAGATCATAAAGCTTCTCATAATCTTTCTCGTATAAAGCCAACTCTATATCAATATATCCGTTTTCCATGATCTAATATTTACTTTATAAAATTATTTAAAAAATCTATTAATCATTTAACTTCATAATAACCCTTTCTTAAAAAAATATATCTTCATTTTACTATAATAGCATGTCTTACATTCTGTCTTGTATATCATACAAACTCTGCAAAAGAATTCATTGTTGATCTATAAAAGTATTCAATTGGTCTTGGAATATCATTTAACATTGTTCTTAAGTCTCTTGATATATAAAAACCTCTCTCAAGTTTTATATATCAATCACACTTCTTATATGAAAATATTTCTTTCATATCTATATCCTCGTTTATTTTTGCTCTATAATTCACGTTATGTTTTTTATAATTTAATACCTGTATTATATTCAATTTTATTTATTTGTAAAATGTTTATTACTAATAATCTATATAGTTTTCAATATCAATCTCATTTCAATCTTTTATAATATGTTCAAGTTTAACAAGTCAAATGTCTTGTTTAAGATTATTAATAGCCTCGTCAAATTTATTATGGTGATCAATTCAACAAACAAGACCTATGTTGTTTTCAAAGTATCTATATTCAGGGTATTTCCCTTTCGGAAGAATGTGTGGGAAAGAACTTGGAGTTACTTCATCCTTCTTAACTTCTATCTGACATATCTGACATATATTTTTGTTTTTATGCATTTTTTTTATATAAACCTTTATAAAATGCTGTAATTCAGATCATTTTTCTTTGATTCGTGTCTTTTTTTTGTCACTAACCTTATTTATTGGCTTCTTTTCTTTTTTAGTTATGAGCTTATTCTCATCAAATTTTTTTATATTACAGAAACACTTACTCTTTTCATCTATCTTGAGCATACCACATTTCTTACAATTTATCATAATATTTATTATTTTATGTTATATATCACATTGTATCACATAAATTAGCAAAGTCCTCATCTTCATTTGGTAAAGGTATATGTAAATTTCTATACTCTTTATACCATGCTATTATTTCATTTACCATTGCTGAAAATTCTGCAGTATCTAAGTTAGTTGTAGTTTCTAATTTAAAGTTATCTTTTATTTGTTTATGTATCTCTAATTTCTCAAAATTATGCTGCAATCAAATAAAGTCTGCTATATATTCAATTATAACTCCCCAGTAATAATCATTTTGAGCTTTTGATCTAGTAGTTTTAGCAGTTTTTACAGTAAGCTCTACTAATTTATCATCAGGGATCTCATCCCATCTCTCTTGTAATTGTTGTTTAGTTCCTATCATATTATCTTTTAGTTCTTTTAATAAGTTCTTTTTTTACTTTCTCATAAAGTTCTTCTAACATAGGTGTAGGTATTCATTTTAATACATCTTTATCTATTCATTCATATAAATTATCTATTGTCTTTTGTATTAAATCATCTCTTACTTTCATTAATTCTTCATTTATATCTATTGCTGTTATAAATTTCATAATATTATTTTATTGATAAATTTAATCTCTCTTCTAATTTAGCTCATGGTACAGTACCACCAGCTTCTATTATTTTTTTGATAGCTGTTTTATCTTCACTATATGTAATTTTTTCTTTTATAAACTTTTTAGGTATCAGGTCTTTATCTTCAATAATAGTAGCTTTAGATTTTCTATAAGATACAGTAAAGCTTCCATAATGTGTAGCTTTACCATTATAATCTTCTTTAAAATTGTAATCTACTATTTTTTCTACTCTTTGTATTCTTTTATTATTTCTATCTATTCTAGCTTGTAATCTACTTATCTCATTTTGTAATCATACATTATCAGCAAGTCTATTAGCTCTATCTTTTAAATACCATTCTAATAATTCTTGTTTTTGGTTTTGTAATTCAAATAATGCAGCTTCAGCTTTTTTAAATACTTCTTCTTCAGCTGTTAACTCTCCAGTCTCTTCATCAAAACATCCATAATAGTTAAATAATGCTTCTTCTATTTCTTTTGGTAATTCATATATATTTGACATAACTTGTTTATTAGGTTTTAAAATATGTGGGTACAAATTGTACCCCTATTCAGTTATAAAAGGTTCTTCTGAGTTTAAATATGCAACCCAATCTATTTTCTTATCATTATCTTTAAGTAATGATTCATCAAATTCTTTCGGTGGAGTTGGCGTTATAGAATACTCAGTCTCTAACCCTTTTCATGTTCTTGATATTTTAATATCATATGATAATGGATCTCAATAATCCTCATCTTTTATATATCACATTATAGATTGTTTTAATCCCTTTTGACTAATATTACAAATCTGTACTTGTCATAAGTTATAATTCCAAACTTTAAATGCCCATTTCTCTTGTTGCTTTCTTCCATTTTCTATTCAAGGAGTAGAATCAAAAGGCTTCTTACTTCTTATTGGTTTTCCATTTTCTCACTGGCTTTTATCAAAGTATTCATAAAATACAATACAATCATTATCCATGCCACTTGGTAGTATTCTAAATTTAACAGTTTCTCCATCCTCAAATTTTGTATAGTTGCTAGGTGTTGCAGGTATTTCATAGTCCTGTGGTAAAAAATTATCCATAATCCAAAATTAAAAATTAAATGTATCTTTTTTTAAAGTAGATAAAAACTTTTCATATTCCTGTAGAATATCTTGGTATCTATGCGATTGATCTATAAGCTGATCCATCATTTCTTCTGACATAGGCTTTTCCAACGCAATATTTATTATAGATATTTTAATTTTAAGGTAAACCTGAAATCATTTATTCATTGTATCTAAAATTAAAATATATTAAGTCGATAAGAATAGAGTTTAAATATGTTATTTAGTTTCTATATATCAACTAACCACATTATATTTATTTTTAATCATTTGTAAAATGTTTTTTACTTATTATTAAAATTTTAGATAATCAATAAAAGACTATTGTTGGCTAATATAAGACGAGTCCACCGCTGGTGGTTTCCCTATACTTATCAAGTCTTGATTCATCCTTTCAATACTCTTTAAAAGTACATCATGTCTTCTTCAAGATATTTTAGATAATTCAACACTTGAAATTGTTTTTACCTCTATATTATCTGTATTTAATAACTCATTCATAATTTTAAATAGATTAAAACCCCTCTTGTGGTCTAGTACAAAAGGGGTAATACATAAGTATTTTACTTAATCAAATCCTAGACCACATTTAACTAAGTGTAAACATTATATCACTTTTTATATAAATTGCAAATTATATTTCTTTTATTTTTACTATAACCCTTTTACTTTTGCTATCATATTTATTTAGAATCATTCTCATAATCCTTGAGTCATCGAATCATTCTATATTTTTTCATAATACATCTGAAACAGCTTTTACATAGTTTTCAAGATCAACCTTTTTTATCTTTCATTTTGACGTATAACATGGTAAACATACATCATATTGAACCTCTAGCCAATTATTTCATTTGATTGTATACCTTTTATCCATTTGTATAAACTGAAGCCATACAGACCTTTCAAAGTCCTTGTATGCTTCTGTTTTTATTCTTCCCTTATTAGAGTTCTTATATAAAGCATTTACAGATGGAGGAAGCGGTAATATAATATTTATTTCATTTTCTATCATAAATTATTTTTTTTTAATTAATATATTCTATATCTTCTTGATTAAAATTTTCTCATTGTATATGTTGTAAATCGCTTCAGTTAAATATTGGTTCTAATCCTGTGTCTATCTCTAATCAGTGTTTTCAAAATCAGTGGAAGTTTTTAATAATCATGATTTTAAGTTATATTTTAAATATACTTTAGACGCTTTTGATTTATAATATCATGGGTCTACTATTCTCATAATCTTCTCTCTCATCCATCTTCTTTTTTCATATATTTTACTTCTTTGTTTAGGTGCTCAAATATTCCTAGCTAATGTTCTTTTGTTTATTCTTTGTAGGTTACGACAATCTCTGCAAGTTTTTTCTTTTGTTTTTGAGGTTATCTGGAAATATTCATAAGTATATGGCTTAATATTCAAACAGTAATTACATCTCAACTTTGTTTTATTATCAAACCACTCTAATCTATCAAACTTACTTACCGTGTTTCTTATATCCTCAATAGATATATATTTTTTAAAAGACTTTTGTATTTCATTTGTAGACATTCATTTAGCATATCTTTCTCTTATCCATCTTTTATCCCTGCAATATAACATCTTTCGCTTTTTTAATAGCTATGTTTTGTCTCCTTTCTACTTCTTGGTTTATAAAAAGATTTGCTACCTCATTACAATTAGTTTGAATTGGTATCTTGTATAAATCCAATAAGCGTATGTTTGTCATTGTTAGTGTTTCCATTATTTTCATTCTAATATAACTAAATTACCATTTGGGAACATATATTGCCTTTCTCATTCAAGAATTCTTTTAACTTCACTAATTGCAAAATCTAAATCTTGTAGTTCTTGTAAAGCAAACCAGAATACCTGGTGATTAAATGGGAACCAACTACTCATTTGTTTTTCTTCATGTCATATTTTCTTTATAGTTTTGCATTTGTAACTAAGTATGGAAAATTCTCAATCAACTATTTTAAATAATCATAAATCTAAAATCTTTTTTATTCTTTCTTTATCTCACTTTAACTTTAAGAATTGTAAAATTCACACAGGAGTTATATTTTCATAATCTAAATTTGGATACATATTTTTTAATTAGGAATTAAATTATATCTAGCTAATCTTTTAGCCTTTTCTTTTTCATATTCATTTGATACAGTTTGAGTGTTATGTTTTTCATTATCTTTCTTAATCCATTTTCTCATTGCTAAATTATGGTCTTTATATTTATATCACTTTAATTGTATTCACTCATCTAGTATTTGAATATATTTATTAAATAAGTCTTCTCAGTAGTCTTCTATTAATTTATTTTTTTGAGCGAGCGTCAAGAGTACATTTTTGTACTCGCCGTATTTATTCTTCTTATCATTCTTTTTATTATTATCATTATTGTTTGTGGTTACTTGTTGGTTATCTGTTGGTTGTTTGTTGGTTACTTGTTGGTTAGTTTGTTGGTTATCTTGCTGGTACTTATTATAGTTTGTTATCTCTATTAAGCTATACTTGTTGGTTGTTTTGATGGTTATTTCGCTGGTTGATTTTAGCTTGTTTAGTGAAGTTCTTATCTGTTGTGGTGTTAACTTAAGTTCTTTTGATAGTATTTCTCTTCATGTAATTAGCTGTCATCTTTCAACTTTATTTCACAACCAATATCAAGTTTTATGATTAGCTTTAATTAATAAATGTAAGAATAATCTCATTGTATTTCAATCTTGGTACCATTGCCATTCGACCATTTGTCTATATAGCTTTACGTATCATTCCATAATTTTTATATTAAAAAAATTGTTTCAAAGCAGGGCGGGTTTAGGTATAGTCACCCTGCTCTAAAACAATTTTTCAAATCCTAAACCTCTTTAAGACTATACCTATAAATAGTATATCATAAAGTGTTTAGTTTCCAAAACTTTTTACTAAAATTCTCTTAGTTTTTCATAATTTTTTATGCGAATTCGCCTTATTATTGCAACCTTATTAGGTGTGTACTTTTTTCTCATTTCCATCATAATTTAGTAAAATTGGACCTGCATTATAATTAATTTATTTATTTGTCAAATAAAAAGAGCAAATTAATGCTCTTAAAAGTATCACACTAGATAGTACATACACATAGCAAGTAATGCTAGGAATGTAATATGCTCTATTATTTCCCTCATTGTACACCTCCTTTTTGGTAGTAAAAATTAACTATACGTAACCAATCCCCAGTATCATCCCCTCAAGTCCATCTATCTGCCATAGCATAAGTAGGAAAACCCCCATACCATTTAGTCCATATCTTTTTAAATGCTTCATGACTTTCTAATCTTGTATTGAATTTACACATATACATTTTTGGTACTCAAGGACAAGGTGCAGTATTACCATGTTTTATTCAATGTCAATTATTATGTGTAACTCCATATCATTTAGTATAATGAGCTGTTTCAGCCATACTAACCGCATAACTAAGTCTATCTATATCAAATGGTAATTCTTTAATTACTTCTTTATCAAAAGCTTCTCTCATTTCTTTATCTCCTTCTTCTGTAGGAAAAATACTACTGTTAACATCTTCCTCTTTACTGTTTACACTATCATCTAATAACTCTATTAATTCATCTATATCTTCTTGTGTTGTTTCTTCTTGTTCTATAACTTCTTCCATCCTTTCTACAAATATATCCGTATTTGACGTATAATTCGCTTCTGACGCTATTGATTGTGAAATTAGGAGCATACATAGGTAAATGAATGTAGAAACACTTAAAAACGTACCCCATGTAACTTTATATAAACTTGTCTTACGGTTTGTAAGATTTATAGCACCTTCTCTCATAAGTCTATCAAACTCATATTGAGATATTCTTCCTTTTCTTCCTATTGTAACTGGTATTTTTTGTTTGTTCATAATCTTTTGATTATAAAAATAAAGTATCAATCTTTCGACTGTACTTTAAGTATAACATTTATTTTTATTTTTTGTCAAATTCTGAACAACTTTTTGACTTAGTTTTTTCATGCTCTTGTTCTTTTAGGCATAAATAAGCCAATAACTCATCATGATTATTTGGATATTTTTCTAGTAATTTATCTAGTTTATCCATTATGCATCGTATTTAGCAATTAGAGTATTGATTTGTTCTTTAGTCATTTCTCCATTGTAGAGTTTTTCTAAAGCTCTTGTAATTACTGCAACCGCTTCTTCTCTTGTGATATTAAGTTCAGGGTTTTCTCCGTTCCATAAACCGAGTTCATATCATGCCTTTGCAATAGGTATATTAATATTATCCATAATTTCTTGCTTATAATTTATAATAGGTTCAGGTTTATCTATCAAACTATATTTACTACTAAATAATAATCATACATCTCTATAAGGCAAATACATTTTACCTCAATCGTATCTTTCATCACCGTAACTATTCTTTATAACAAAGCATCATCCTTCATAATTATCATCATATCATATAATAACTACTGCATGAGCTGACCCTTTATCTCAACCTAGTACATAAGGATCATTATATCATTTACTCCAATCTATTTGATTGCTTCAAACTACAACTGGTCTTTTATTATATATACTATCTTTTATTTCTTGTTCTGTTTTAACTATTGCATATCATTCTAAATATCATAATTCTGCTGCTGCTTTTGGTCAATCTGATACATAAGCTCATACATCAGGATTCATAGTTCATTCTTCAACCATATATAATCAAAGGTCTTTTCATAAAATTCTATCTTCACTTCATTCTTGAAAGTTCTCTTCATTACTTCAATGACTGGTACTATAAGCTACACAAAAGTTTCTTGTAATACTTTCTAATCATTGATTTTGATATTCTACATTATCGAGAATAACTTTTTCTGGAAGTTCAGCTCCCATTTTAAAGACGTTAGAATATTTATAATCTCTCTCGTCTATCCTATTTTTACAAGCGTTTGGTATGTTCATAATTATTTAGTTATTTTATATCATGCTTGTTCAAGCCTATAAGCAAGTTCTGCTGGTTCTACAAATACCGCTGATACTCCACATAGTATACTTGCTTGTTGTAAAGCTTCTGTGCATATCTCACTACAGAACCGAGTATCATTGCCTTTTAAATTAAAGTTCAACATTTGAGCAAAAAATATTCAATACCAATTATACGGTTTTCAAATTCTTTCCATACAAAACCCAAGAACATCTTTATATTCTTCTTGTTCTAATTTAATAGTAATGAAATCCCAGTTCTCATTTTTA
>Ga0208019_1001142_pt1 | contig 14199 bp, 12 predicted proteins | sample CB_VirMetaG_5_FD_184540 | JGI IMG/M metagenome (GOLD analysis project Ga0208019, IMG submission 184540) | Freshwater to marine saline gradient viral communities from Chesapeake Bay - CB_1508_1D Viral MetaG (SPAdes) (version 4) | ecosystem: Environmental > Aquatic > Marine > Coastal | place: USA...
TACATGGCAGATACAGGCGATGAAGGCTACGGCCTCCAATCAAAAAATTGCGATAGCGGGATGCACAGGTGTAGGGAAAGACTTCTTAGCTGCCAATTTAATATGGTGGTTTCTTTGCACACATGAATATCCGAAGGTAATTTGCACTGCAGTTAAAAAGGAAACGCTTACTGACAATCTTTGGGGAGAACTTTCTCGGCTGCAAAGACGCTCAAGACTGATTCAAGAGCTGTTCGTTTTTGGCATGACTAAGATTGCGGCAAAGGGAGCAGAGGAAGAGTGGTTTGCTGTAGCGCGGACAACCTCGAAGAAATATTCGGCAGGGGGAGGAAATGCCCAAGCTGAAGGTCTGGCCGGAAAGTATGCTGACGATACCCTTGCCGTAGTAGACGAGGCTTCTGGCGTAGATGACGCAAATTTTGACGCCCTAGAAGGCAGCGCAAATACTCCTCGGCGTAAAATGTTAGTTATCGGCAACCCCCTAAGAAGAACTGGCAGGTTTGCTAAGATATTCTTGGATCAAAGATTTGGGGACGGCTGGTATAAGCAGAATGTTAGCTATCTTGATTCAATCCGAACTTCAGGAACCCCGGAGGTTAGGGCTATTCGTGAGAAGTGGATTGAGATGTACGGTAAAGAATCTGCCTATGTGCAAGCTAGAGTTTTTGGGAAGTTTCCAGAATCAAGCACAGACGATACGGTGTTTAGCCGAGAAGAAATCCAACTTGCCATGGAGAGGGAGGTTCAGGAGGACCTTGAACAGCCAATATGTATTGGGATTGATGTTTCTAGATTTGGTACAGATGAGACTGTTTATATAGTTCGTCGTGGCATGAAAATGCTCGACATGGTTTGCGAGTCCAAGACAGATGGTCCTCAGGTTGTTGGCCGTGCGATCAGTTTGGCAGGGAAGTGGGCCAAGCCCTGGGAGGAGCCTCGTCATTGCGTGGAGTTTCGAGTAGACGAGACAGGTCTCGGAGGGTCTGGGGTGGTAGACCCCTTGGTCGAGCAGGGGTGGATGGTCAGGGGAGTTCACAATGGCTCGAAGTCGTATATGCCGGATGACTATTATAATCTAGGATGTGAGCTTTGGATGGAAGATGGTAAGGATGCAATACAGTCCTGTTCGATCATAGAAGACGAAATTCTTGCTAATCAGTTAGAAATTAGGCAATATAAGTTCACAGGGAAAGCTAGACAAAGACGGCTCATGACAAAAGATGAAATGCGAAGATCTGGCATTGGAAGCCCCGATAGGGCTGATGCTTTTATTCTTGCATTTGCAAGCTCTGCGAAAATTGGCCTGGGAGAGGCTGCATTAAAAGAATCCATATCTTTTATGTAAAATGTTCGAAAGAATAAAAAAGACACTTGGGTTTCAAGGGGCTGAAACCAGAACAGATGCCGCTCTTGTGCAGGCTTTTCTGCGTGGAGATGACCTTCCTTTTCAGGGAGAAGGTGTATTCGACCATGGAGTACAGGACCCCTACAGTCAGAATATAGCTGTATTTAGATGCATTAATATAATTTCGAGTTCGCTAAGCAGAGTTCCATTGAGACTTATGCGGAAGGACAGGGAAATAACTGGAGGTAAAGTTTACTCACTTATGGACTCTCCAAACCCTGTTCAGAATGGAATTGAGTTTATGAACATGCTCCTTACTCAACTCCATATTTCGGGTAATTGCTTTATATATGTAGACGAAAGAAACTCTGATAAAATACCAAGATCCCTAATGCTATTGCCTCCGGGGGCGGTTTCCCCGATCAAGGGTGCGAGCATCTACGACCTTCTTGGTTGGAAGGTAAAAACAAAGGGAACTAAGTACGCAGAGGTGAGCAAGTCAGATGTAGTTCATATTAAATACTCATCGGATCCGAATGACCCAATAATGGGCTTGGGGCCTACAAGAATAGCTCGCTTGGCTGTAGATACTGACTTTGCGGCTGCAGTTTATAACAGAAGCGTAATGAAGAACGGAGGCCTGCCTTCCGGCATACTTTCCTATAAAGGCCCTGGAAAGTTAACCGAAGAGATGAAGGAAGAGATACGGCAAAGCTGGTATCGGACTTATGGCTCTCCAAGGTCATCTTCGAGACTTGCGGTTACAAATTCTGACTGGAGCTTTCAGGCTACAGGAACCAGTCAAAAAGAGATGGAGTTCCTTCAGGCAAGAAGGTGGAACCTAGTAGATATCGCTAGAGCATTCAATGTTCCCGTCATGTATCTAAATGATGATTCTGCGGGGACACTAAGCGAAGCCAGCATAACAATACAAAGGAGGATGTTTTACGAAGAAAACTTAATCCCCCTCGCTAGGAAGATAGAAAAAATTATAACATCTGAGCTTTTGTCGAAAATTGACAACATGCTTAGAGTTGAGTTTGATTTTTCGAATATAGCCGCATTACAGGTTGACTACAATGCGAGGGTTGATGCAGCTAGGGAGCTACATCGAATTGGATTTAGCATTAATCAAATCAACGAGCGGCTTGATCTTGGATTGAAGGATGAGCCGTGGGGGGATGATCACTTAGTTCCAGTAAACATGGTTCCTGCTCAAGATGTAGTTGATCATTCGGTTCAGCTTCCAAGTTCCGACTCTCCCAGCTCTATTGTCGATTCACCAGCTGAAGAGATTGCAGGAAATGCCAGTCGGGAACAGCAGTGGGGTAAGCTAACAAGGGATCTTCACAAGATCGACAAAAAGTTCACGAACAAGATGAGGAGAATGCTCTTAAGCCACCGAAGCTCGGTTTTGCGTTCCTTAGTCGACTCTTCGGATTATAGCATTGATATAGCTAGGGAGGCCTTAGGAAAAGTTGACTCAGCAGCTTTCGCCGAAGGTCTTATTCCGATGTTGATATCGGGCTATGGCGAGGGTCACTCTTCGGCACTTGAAGCAATACAGATTCCAGAAGACACCGTTAAAAGTCTCAGTAGACAAGCAATTCAAGAGGCTGCAGATTATTGTTCTGGTAGATATACAACTTTAATACAGCTTTGTGAGGAAGCTAAAGATTTAGTTGATCAGGAAATTTGCACAGGTTATTCTATGGGCGAGGGAGCAGAAGAAATCCGAGAGCGTATACGCAAGGCTTATAATAAGATAATTGGGAAAGCTAAAATGATATCGAGAACTGAAATTTTCGCGGCTAGCAATTTTGCTCGATACAGAATATTCGAAGGATATAGCTCTGAAGAGAGCATTTCTTGGCTCAGTGGCGACTGCTCAAACCATCGGGGGGCATTCGAATCGATCAAGCTTGGGTCTCTCTTTCCCGGTGGGCTTAGGTACCCAGGCGAGAATGGCGAACAGGATTCCCAAAATATCGGCTGTAGCTGTATTGTTGTACCTAGCGGCAGTTTACTTGTCTAACCTTAAAAATTATACAAAAATAAACTTTGAGCTTACGCTCGAATAGAATGGGTGAAAATATGGAAGAACAATCCAAAACAATCAAATCTTCTGACGCTACAACTGGTGCTGGTCAAATTAGTCCGGATTCGGGAAGCTCAGAACTAACGCGAGCAGGGCTGGCGGAAAGTCTTGGTATATGTCGGCCATCCGGCGACCTTGAGGGAGACCTTAAGACTAACAAAAGGGTTCTCTTGGAGAGAGGAATTTCGATTCGCTCGGCAAGGTCAGAGCCCGACATGGGCGAGAACATCGTTCAGTTTATTGCATGCACTGAGGGGATCAAAAGAGACGGCAATCGAGTTAGGAACGACGGTTGGTCTTTTGACAACTTCGCAAAGAATCCTCAGTTTCTGTGGGCACATGATTATAGTTCATTGCCAATCGGCAAGCATGTTCAGTGGAAGGTGGACAAGGTTGACGGAGAAAGTGTGCTTCGTCTTTGGAGTCAATTCTGCTCTGAAGATCTATACCCATTTGCGGATAAGGTTCGCAAGATGTATGAGCAAGGCTTTCTTCGAGCTGGCTCTATTGGCTGGATCCCCCTTGAGTACGAAACGATCGTAGACAAAAATGGCTATACGGTCGGGTTTGATTTTCTCAAGAATGACCTTTTGGAGTTTTCCGCTGTTCCTGTTCCCAGTGATCCAAATGCTTTAATAGAGGCTGTCCAGAGAGGTGTTCTTTCCGGAGAAGACATGGAGAAGCTGGTGCAGAACAAAAAGCGGGGAGATAATCTAGGGGTATCATATCGTCTATCAAATCAGAATCATCTTTCGGATGAAGTTGCACCTGAAGCTGAGGTTGCATCTGAGCATGAATCAGATAGTTGCGTTGTGGAATCCGCAGAAGATTTGACTGAGGTGAGACAGGAAATAAATGAAGAGATTGACTGTGAAGATCGAGACGGCGGGGATTCTTCGGCTGAATTGAGCCAGGAGGAAGAGCGCCTAGTTGCAGAGACGCCAGACCACGAAGAAGTCATTTCTGAGGATAGAGGCGACATGGAAGACGACGAGAAGTACGAAGATAGCGATGGTATGCCTGATGTGAAAGAAGAGCTGGTTGCCGTTCTCCAGGAAGCAAGCAAAGATTTTACCACAAAGATTATATCGGCTGTGATGTCTGTTTTAGGGGATTCTAAATTCGAATCCTCTTTGGAAGAAGATGGGGATGTTCGACTTGAAGATGAGGCTCTTGGGCTGGATGGGCCTGTTTCAGATGTTTTCGGTATGGAAGCTCATGTTTCCGAGGACGCCTGTGAGGAACTTGAGGAGGTTGATCAAAGGCTAGAGCAGCGCATTGGTGCTAAGGTTTCCAAGTCAACGAAAGATCGCCTATGCCGGTGCAGGGACAATCTCAGTGATGTGGTCAGAGAGCTTGATAAGATGCTTGAGGAAAGAAAAAAGGAAGACGATTCAGACATGATGGAGGTCGAAGTCCCTGAGAAGGACGAAACAACTCTCTCTGTAGGGGAAGATGCATCTGTTGGAAAGATCGACTGGGGTCGGGCGACAGAGATCGCAACTAGAATACAAGAAGATCTAAATCTTAAGGAAAAACAAGTAGAAGGCGAGGAAGCTGCAGGGGGCGACGTGAAGAAAGCGTCCTTGTCCCTTCTTGCCAACAAGGCGCAAGACCTTCTCGATTCTATAGGTAAAATCGAAAGAACTCCGAATAAGTCTGTTGAAATTAAGTCAGACTATCTTAAGAAAGTGGTTGATCAATCTAGGAACTACTCTAAGTAATTTGACTAAATTAATTTAATTTTGTACCATAAAAACTTGTCGGCATACGGCATTTTAATGCATCGTGTGCATCGTCAATGTTCAAGTAGATTTAGCGTTTGTAAGTCTAGTAAATTTTAACAAAAGAAAGGAAATAAAATGGCTTCAGAAAAAAATGTTATTGTTCGCGGTAGTGAGGACGAAAATCTTCACACCATGATGGAAGTTCTTGAGGGAATTTCTGCTCGCACTAAAGAACTTGGCGATGTTGGTAGCGAGGTAGACGAGCTTAAGGGTGCAATTGAGCGTCTTTCTGCTCGATGTGATCAGCTTGACAAGGAACTGCCGATGGGGCAGAAGGTCTTCTCTGCTGAGACTCCGGGCAAGAATACTGCTCTTCGTGAGTTTGGAAGCGAGATCACCCGTGCTTGGCGTATGAAGCAATATGGCCGTTCCGGACAGGGAGGCGCAGCTGGTAACGATGGCGATGAGGCTACTGCTGGTAGTGTTCTCGTTCCGCAGCTTACCTATGATAAGGTTGCCCGTATTGTAGAAGAGGCATCTATCATTCGTAATATTGCTACGGTTGTTCCAATGTCCTCCAACACGATGGTGATGCCAACTCGTTCAAGTGGTCCTTCGGTTTCTTGGCTAACCAACCAAGGTTCAGCTCAAGCAAGCAAGACTTCTGTTGTATTCGAGAACAACACCCTTACCAGCAAGACTCTCATGGCAATTGACGAGGTTTCTGCAGAGCTGGATGAGGACTCGATTGTTGCTCTTGAGCCGTTCTTCGCGCAGATGTTCGCGGAGGCAGTTGGCAAGGAAGAAAACAAGCAGGCTTTCAATTCTACAAGTCCCTTCACTGGAGTTGCTGCCGACACCAACATCACCTCCGTTGAGTTCGCCAACGATGGCCAGACCTTCGCCAGCGTTACTCACTCTGACCTCGTAAATGTTCAGTACACGGCAGATCCCAAGGTTATCCATAAGGGTACTTGGATCATGCACCCTGACGCATTCAAAGAGTGTGTGAACCTTAAGGACTCCAATGGTCGCCCGATCTATGCTTCGGCATGGTACGGTGGTGGTCCTGCCACTTATGCTCCGCAACCAAATGAGCCAATCGCACAGCAGGCCCAGGCGTCGATTCTTCTCGGTCGTCCCGCCTACCTGACGGAGACCATGCCCACGGAGGCGGCGAGTGCAATCTTCGCTGTGTTTGGTGATTTCAGCAAGTTTGCCTTTGGTGATCGCAAGCAGATGACCATTGACTGGTCGGATCAGGTTTACTACGAGTGGGGTAACCTGGCGCTCCGCGTTCGTGAGCGTATTGCGATGAAGACCCTCATCACGGGAGCTTTCGCTCGACTTGCTGTCGGTAACGGCGGTAACTAATAACCCAGCCTGAATTAGGCTTAGGTTAGAGAGGGGTGCGGGGATTTTCTCGCACCCCTCTTTTTTTGACCCATCCGCATAGATGAGGTAGAATAAAAGAATGAAAATCAAGCTATCTGAAGAGGTGATGACATCTATTGGCGTGCGAGGCCCTGGCGAAATCCTTCTTCCCAAAGAGGAAGCTGTAAGATTAATCGGCGAAGGAAAGGCGTCCCTACTATCGCCGCCCGCAGGATTTGTAGCTAACGATCGAGGCGGGTACGTTGATCGCATTATCAAGACTTTAATGCGTCGATAGTCGGGTTGTTTTTCAGTGTCGATAAAGTGGTCTATTCTTGTGGCGACCACAAGCAGTCGTCTTGCAAAATTCTTTACCCCCTTGGTTCTGGATCTAGAGAATCAAGTTGCCAGAGCCAAGGTAGTGGAGTCGGTTGAGGTAATAGCACTGTTCGACTCGAAGTTGATGACAATAGGAGAAAAACGAAATATCCTATTAGGTTCGGCTCGCGGCGAATATATATCTTACATTGATGACGATGACGTAGTTAGCTCGCATTATGTAGAAAGAATATTGAGGGAGATAGAGAATCCGATAGGTCCAGACCTAGTTACGTTTAACATTTATCGTCAGGCGGTTGGAACTCCAGATATGCTCTGTAGGCACAGGATTGATGTTAAAACTGACGGAAAGGTGGGAAGTGATGGTTCTTGGGTTTCACCTCCTAATCATATAATGGTGTGGAAAAGAAATATTGCACAAAAAGCAAGATTCCCAGATAAAAACTGGATGGAAGATTACGACTGGTCTCGGGGCATATTAGGACATGTAAAAACCTCTGTTAATATTAATGAGGTTTTGTATTGGTATAGAATGCAAATTGAGCTGGCAGAAGCAAAAGGTGTACCTTGGAAATATCATGGCCGACCCATCGTAGGGTAGTTTACGGGGGCCACCTTGGTTACGGTTTGGCCAATAGCAAGCTTAGGGAGGCGCTTGCTAGCAGGGGTGTAAGAATAAGAAGAAGGGCAAAGATAGTTTTTCATCTTTGTAGGGCAGATGTGTTTAAGCCCATAAAAAAGAGAAAAAATATTCTTTTTACAATGTATGAAGGAACTCCAGTCCCAGAAAGCTTTGCAAAATCCTTTGCTAAGGCCGACTTGCTATTGACGCCGTCGTATTTTTGTAAGGACATGTTTGATCCTCTGTGTAACGGCAAATCATTTTCAATAGTCCCCCTTGGCTTAGATGGTAAGGGGCATGTAGTTCGAAAGTCTTCCTGGGTGGCGGGGGAAACTTTTGTTTGGCTTTGGGTCGGCGCACCCAATGCTCGAAAAGGCTGGGATACTCTGATCAAAACATGGCAAAGGTTTTTTGCAAAAAAGCCTTGGATGCACTTGTTTCTCAAGACAACCTCGCCTGTTTCAGAAGGAACTGTTGAAACATTTGGAAATGTCACTTTCGATAGCAGAAGGTATACTGACGAAGGCTTGCTTAATTTATATGCCAAATGTGATGCCTTTGTTTTGCCAACTGCAGGGGAGGGCTGGGGGCTTACTTTGACGGAGGCAGCGGCAGCTGGACTCCCCTTAGTGACCACTCGCCACGGAGGGCAAGTTGATTTTCTATGTGATAAATCAACATACTTTGTAGATTATAAGTTTAAGCGAATAACTACAAACGAAGGAACTCCTTTCGATGCGGCGATAGCAGATGAGCTTGATCTTGCGAGGCAAATGATCAATCTAATGAATAATTACGAAGATGCATCAAGTAGTGCGTTGGAATATCAACCTGTCATTGTAGAAAAATATACATGGGAAAATTCAGCAAAGAAAATTATAAGCTTGATAGAAGGAAGTTTTACGGATGAAAAATAGGTCGGTAGTTCTGCTTACTACTTGGAATAGGCCAAAGTTGCTTAGGCAGTCTTTGCCTCAAATACTGGAAGAGGCCAGTAGGATTGATGCAGATCTTATCATATCAGATGATCAATCTGATAATGAGGAAACCAAATCTCTACTTGCCTGGGCCAAAGATAAGGGGGCAAAGGTAATACAGAGGGACTACAAAAGAGAAGGCATCACGGCTCACCAAGCTACGGGATTAAATAATCTTTTTGGATTTAGGTATCTTTGCGACAATTACCCAGAGGCAGAGCTATTTATAAAAGTTGATGATGATACCTACCATAGCGAGGGATCGCTGTTAAAAATGGTTCAGGCATGGGATCTTGCCATCGAAGAAGGGCACGATGTCCTACACATGAGTGGCCTAGCAACAGAGTTCGAGAAAAGAATTAAGTCATATGGTTCTTATTCTGAAATTCGTAAGGGTTGCAATGCGGCCATAGTATACAGGGCAGACGACTGGCGGCTTTTTCTCAGAGAGGCTGACCCTCGTAATGTAATGACGGATGGATTTGATGTTCATTTCATGAGGCTTCATTGGGTTCGCCATCGACCGGGATCCCGTCCTATGGCCGTCAATCCTAGTGTGGTTTTTCACACTGGATTAACAGGGGTTCATGTAATAGGCCGCGACATAAACATAGATTTTTGTGGCCCAACTAGCTCAATCGCGATGGAATAACAATGAAGCCTGTCGTCAGCGTAGTTATGGGGTACCACAACAGGGCCAGCCTTCTTAGGCGAACGCTTGAATCTTACGAGCACCACTACTCTGACATCAGGGATCAAATTGAATTGGTTATCGTGGATGATGGATCTGCCAACAGAGACGAGCTGCCCGCCCTGCTCCAAGAATTCAAATTTAAATTTAAGACATACCGCCTTGATAGGCCTGGTGCAGGATCTCGCAATCCGTGCATTGCATACAATAAGGCAGCAGATATGGCCTCGGGGGATCTTATAAATTTGACCAACCCGGAAAACATCCACCTAGGCCCCATAATTAAGGACGCAATAGGCCTCGCAAAGGAGGGCACTTATTTGGTATATGCATGCCTTAGCTTGAACAGGTCGCCGAAGAAATATTCCGATTTGCCTAGAAATTTGAGTCGATATGTAGATGGGAATGTGATTGACTGCTGGTATCAGCATAGTGTTTATAACAATAGGCTCCTTCATTTTTGCACATTTATAGAGCGAGGAGAATTCGAGAAAATTGGTCGCTTTGACGAAAGGTTTGCGGGCGGATCGGGCTATGACGACAATGATCTTGCCCAGACAATTGTATCTAGGGGGATAAAAATTAATTACAGAGACGAAATTTATTGCGCCCACCAGCCGCATGAAAGAAACTGGGATCAAGAAAGCACATTTAAAAACCTAGGTGTTATTTGTGAGAAGTGGGGATTTTTCCCTATTGAAAAGTGGAAGGTTGACCAAGAACAGTCGCAGTTGGAGGCAGCGGCATTAAGTGGTAGAAAACCATTATTCTTAAGAGGCTAAAATGTCAAAATTTAAAACATCAAGCAGCAATCCCTATTCCCCGCACAAGGCGGGGCATCATATGGAAAAGATAGGGCAACTAAGGCGAGGAGAGCAGATTAATCCATCGTTCATTCAGATAATGATGTCAGATCTGTGTAATGAAAACTGCTCGTTTTGCGCCTATCGAATGGACAACTATACGTCAAACAAGTGGTTTGGAGAATATGATCCAATTAGTAAAATTGTAAATAACAACCCCAATAGAATGATACCGTTCGACAAGATTAAAGAGACTATCGATAGCTGCGTAGAGATGGGAGTCAAGGCAATCGAGTTTACTGGTGGCGGTGAGCCCACTGTCCACCCTAGGCATCTTGAGGTTTTTGAATATGCGCTATCTAGGGGAATTGAGATCGGCCTAGTAACTAACGGTGTCATATTGAGAGATGGCATGCTTGACTTGGTGCCTAGGTTTAAGTGGGTTAGAATTTCTGTGGACGCGGCCAGCCGCGATACCTACGCGAAAATGAGAGAAGTGCCCGAGTCTTTTTTCGACAAGGTAATTAAGCATATTTCCCAGATAGTTGAGGCTAAGTCTGCTGCGGGGACAAATCTAGTTGTAGGCATAGGATTTGTGGTAACAAGAGAAAACTATAAAGAAATTCGGGAAGGTGTTAAGCTTTTCCATGGCCTGGGAGTGGACAACGTGAGGCTATCTGCCGTGTTCCAGCCTGAGGACGCTGAGTATTTCCAAGAGTTTTACGAGCAGGCGCGAGATGACGCTAGGTTTGCGGTGGATGAGTATCAATCCAGAGACTTTAGGGTTTTCAATCTTTTCGGGGACAGACTGAGCGATTTAGATCAGAAGAATCCCGAGTATGAGTTTTGTGCATTTCAGCAATTTCAATGCATAGTCGGCGGGGATCAAAATGTTTACCGCTGCTGCAATACTGCGTATAATCCAGTTGGATTTCTAGGATCAATAAAACACCAGTCATTTAAAGATTTTTGGAGTTCAAGGCAAAAGATAGAAGCGATAGAAAACTTTGACGCGAGGCAGTGCGAGCGTTGCATGTTTAACTCCAAGAACAGGTTTATCAATTATCTGATAGATGAAAAACCTGATCATGTAAACTTTGTATAATATGTGGAACTTAACCCAAGTCCCCAAGATTGCTCACTTTTATTGGGGCAATAAAACCTTAACGCTAGATCGATTCCTTTCCATAGCCTCATTCTCTCTCTTGAATCCGGATTGGGATGTTTTTTTGCATAGGCCAAGTGATCTATCTGGGGAGTTAAATGCAACATGGAATACCTACGAACATAAAAGATGCAATTCTGATAATGGCTATGAATGCTACTGGGAGAATCTGCGCACATTAAAAAACCTAACCGTCAAGGTCCATAATTTTACTAACCTTCCTTCTTTTTCTGAGGTACATAGGTCGGACTGTTTAAGGTGGGATTTGCTCGCTGATATTGGCGGGTTGTGGAGCGATTTGGATATTCTTTACATAAGGCCAATGAACGAGCTTTATTTCAATTGTGAAGATAATGAATTACGGGGAAATGAGGGTGAAATGCAGTTGCTGAGGCCCGGAGAAATAAGGGAGGCAATTTGCATTAGTTCATGGCGAGACTTTGTATATAACTCAATAGGCTTTCTTTTGTCTGCGCCAAAATCTTCCCTGTTTGTGGACGTCCAAGAACAAAAAAATAGATTGCTAAGGGAGGGTAGTGCAGAGATCCTGATGGGCAGATATCAATCTTTAGGGAGCGATATACTTAATAGTATGTTTCCTTTGTCTGATGTTCCCCAGCGCATAAGCGGATACACAATTCCCAAATGCGACTTGGTTAGTTCGGATTATTTTAACATGGCGACAGTTTCAGTCTTGGATCTGAACAGCGCAGTAAATATATCAAGAGAGGTTGTGTATCCATACGACAGCTTTGAAATAAAACGCATACTTCACCCCAATGCGTGCGAAAACTATTTGATCACGGATAAGACAATCGGAATTCACTGGTACGCAGGCGATAGCGCGGTCGGTAAATATATGAAAGCTATTAGCAGGGAAGAAATCGCGAATGGGAAAGATTGCATTCTCGGGGACTTGATATTTGATTTTGTTAAGTCTTTTGAAAGCGATTTATTCCCCGCTTAGTTCGATATAGTATCGGGGAATGCCGGACAGTAACTCTACGCTCGAAATCAATACGCTAACACAGGACAGCGGTTCTATTTCTTTGGACAGTAACTCAGGATCGCAGTCCTCGTTGTCGGAGAGTGTCCTAAGTCAGACCTCTGGCTCAATCTCTGTCTCTACGAGCGCAGATGATTTGTCGACTCTTCTGCCAGATGACCTTAAACTGTCTCAGACAGGCGAGTCTTATTATTCTCGCCTGGATAGCATATCTGCACCAGACTTCACCATAGGGGCTTCGGGGGATAGAAAATTGATATTTGGAGGATCGGTATTCCCGGTGACGGGGGGACAAACTGTTTACATGGGATCCAGCGTGGACCCCACAGAGGCCAATGCAAGGATTTCCCTGATACAATGCACCGTCAAGCAGATCCAGGTTTCTTCGAGCGTTGCCCCAGGAACGGGAGAGTCGTTCACCTATACCCTAATGAAAAACGGGACCGCAGATTCAACTTTTGTTGTTACAGCGGAAAACTCTAATCAATCTGGGAGCATTTCGGACTCCACGGGACTTGCCTTTTCCAATGGCGATTTCATATCGCTTAGGCTGGTAACCAGCAGCGGCGCCTCTAGTGCTCATCATAGCTTCTCAATTAAAATTGATTGAGCACAAGAATGTAATTATTATAGAGGAGGGAGCTTTGCCAACAGGAGGAAAACCAGCATGCTTCAGAAGATTCGCAATATTAAGACCGTAAAAGAAGTTTCACTACTGATAGCGGTGCTGCTATTCTCGGCGCAGCCCGCACTGGCAATCGAGGGCACTAGCCCGATCGTCGTCCAAAACGGAGCGATCTCGCTCGATACCGTCCCGGTCGCATCCGGCGGCACCGGCCTGACCTCGGCCACCGACGATACCGTAATGGTCGGCAACGGCTCGGCGTTCGAGCTCAAGGCGCTCACGAATTGCAGCGGCTCGACGGATGCCGTCTCGTACAATACGACGACCAACGCCTTCGGCTGCAACACGATCTCCGCGGGGTCGACGGTCTACCCGGAAATCAGCTTTAACGCCGAGACCAAGCTCGACCAAGACAACAACACGCTCTACGTCGGCGTCGGCGGCAAGGTGTCGGCCACAAAGGACAACGTCGTCGTTCCGATCGGCGCGGGCACGCTGGCGAATCTCCGCTGCCGGGCATCGGGCACCGTCGGCGGCACCTCGCTCGTCGCTACCCTCCACAAGGGCACCTGCGGGAGCGAGTCGGCCACCTCGACCACCGTCACGATCAGCGGGACGACGGTCGCCTCCGACGCGTCGAACAGTGCCTCGATCACCGCCGACGATTGCATCGTGCTCGCACTTGTCGCGAGCGGCGACACGAACGCTGTCCACGTCTCCTGCTCGATCCAGAAGACGGCCAACTAAGCGGGAGTAGCTTTAAGGAGTAGATTTAGCTATAAGTAGTTAGATGAAAAGCCGGGCAAATAGACTGGCGGGGGTCGTCATTGCGGCGACCCTCGCCCTGCCGACGCCAGGGTTTAGCTTAGATTGGGAAAACAGTGGATCCACTGTCGCGATCCCGAGTGGTCAGACATTGAACGCCACGGGGACAGGGGAGATCACAGCAACCTCTATCAATGGCACCGCGACCGATGGGTCGAGGTACATTGACCTTCAGCAGAATACCGCCACCCCAAGTGCCCCCGCCGATGACTACACAAGGCTTTACTGTGACAAGGACTTCATCACCACAGGCATTGACGCTTGCTTTGAGTACACCAACGGCACCACATCCCCCGGCCCAAGGACAATCACCGAGAATCAAGATGAGGGGATGTTTATAACCTTGATGGGAACTCCTCCTTCCACCGCCGCCCCAAGTGGGTATACCAAGGTTTACGCGAAGAGCAGTGACTCCAAACTCTATCACTACCCCAACGGGGGATCGGAAGAGTTGATTTGCTCTGGAAGTTGCTTCAGCGGTTATCTGGCTTACGCTGCAAGTGCGCTAGGCACTAACAATGATTACTATCAGAACTGGAGAGCCATTTCAGGTGATAATGGACACGTTAGTAGCAGCACATCAAACCACCTTACGATTCTCC
>Ga0208019_1001145_pt1 | contig 14162 bp, 17 predicted proteins | sample CB_VirMetaG_5_FD_184540 | JGI IMG/M metagenome (GOLD analysis project Ga0208019, IMG submission 184540) | Freshwater to marine saline gradient viral communities from Chesapeake Bay - CB_1508_1D Viral MetaG (SPAdes) (version 4) | ecosystem: Environmental > Aquatic > Marine > Coastal | place: USA...
CGTTGGTTCCCTTGTATGCAACTGCATTGGTGACATATGCGTTGCCGCCGTTTTCAGCCCTGAGATAATACAGGTTTGTCACAATGTCGCGCATTGTCTGCCACCCGTAATCAGTTGTGAACCAGTTTGTTCGACCGGCTGGCAGATATGACCCACCTGCAACCGTGTACTCATTCGTATATCCGTGTAGGTATCCGGTCTCTGCGTAGTGGTTGGTCAGCCCACCAAGCCCGGAAAGGAAGCGGTACGGCGTATAGTCAAAATAGTTGGTTGGGGCATTTGCGGCGGCCAGACATTGCGTCACCGTTAGATACACTGATACCCCGTTTGTGTCTATGGCGTTCGTTGGATCTATGGTATAATCCATATAGTACGGGATTAAGTTTTTCAGGTCATCTTTGTATGATACAAGAAGGTCTCGGTGTGTTTTTGCCGTATAGGTAATAAGGTCTTGGTCCCTGTAGTATGGCGGCTCAACATAGATGCCGGTGCCGCCTGGTGTCTCTTCATCTGCTGCCGCCACGCGCTCGACAAGCGATGAGTAGACCTGCGATGACCATTCATACGGGTATCGCGGATGGACGCGCGTCGGCCAGTGGTTTGTGTCCCAACCTGCCAGACTAAGCCATGGTAGGCAGCAAATAGTGCTGACGTAAATCAAGCGCATAACTGATTGACTCCGTTTCGCTGCTCCATACGAACTTCCAAAGCGGGTAGACCTCGATTGTGTCGTATGTGGATGAAGACCCATCAGGCAGGCTAGTCCCGCTTTTGACCTCCCAAACGTCAAATGCTTCCGTCCTGTTAATTTCCAGCCATACAAAAGTAGTTGCGGTTATGGCCGTTGTTATCTCGTAGTTTGTCCCGCTTGCCGTAAATCCGGTCCATGTGCCAACCCAGAAAAACTCATCAGATATGCCGCCGCGCCTGATGACATGCTCTACGCCCTCACCGCGGATTATGAACTTATCTGTTGAAAAGGACACACAATCAAACGGTGCGGCATACTGAGTTGAATCCACCTCGATCCGCAAACCGAATTGCGTAGGCCTGCACGTTCCGCCGGTGATGACTTCGGCGTTATTGAGCTGCATTGCAAGCGCATTCAACGCTTCGGCAACCGCACTATTACGCGACTGTGAACGCGCTTGCCAGTTGTCCTTTAGCCTATATTCGTTGCCGTTCTGCATGTTGTTGGCCTATGTTCCTGGGATTTGATATGTCTCCCACTCGCTGTAGCTAATCCATATTTGCACTTGACGCCAGATGCCGCTTCCGTTCGGGTATGGTTCGCACCGGTCCTTTGTGCATACGTAGGTTTGCGCGGCGTTTCCACGGATTGTCAGTGTGCCGTTCTGGACCGTCAGATTGTCTCCAGCTGATTCCGTCCCGACAACTGGCAGGAATGTGAGAAGCTCATTGCCAACGCGCGAGCGGCTGATCGTGTATATGGTGCGCTTCCATAGATAGCCATCGCCAGGATCTCCAAGCCCTGCAACCTTCTGCGCGGTTTCAAATCCGCTATCAATATCGCCTTCCCAATCGCCAACCTTTGTGAAGCTGGTTGCCATTATTCGAGCCCTCCTTCTTTTACGGCATCACGTATCTCTACAAGCATGTTATACTGCTGATTTAGTATCTCGACCTCTGTCTGTCGTGCGCGTCCAGTTTGCATCATCGTGAAAAGCTCGCCGATGCCTATCATGCTGGTGGTGTCTGGTAGATCATCGCCAGCAACGCCAGCCCCGCCGGTTTGCCCTCCGCCGCCTGTTTGCCCTGTTTTGCCATACACTGGCGGCATGATGGTTGTTGGAGCATATTGCGTGAGTGTTTTGTTAAGATCTTCAAGCGCAACCGCGAGCCCTGCTTCTGCATTTGTTAGTCCATCTATATTTAGGCCGCTTGCCAGTTCCTCCATGTCAAGCTTTAGCAGCCTTCTATATTCTGCCTCTTTCTCGGCGTTCCAATCTCTCCTTGCTGCTCGTCTTGTCTCCCTGTTTAGTGTACTGAGTTCAGAGTAGCGGCCAGATTCCTGCCATCTTCTCTTTACCTCATCAAACGCTACTGACTTACGACCGGCAGCACCAGTTGTCACCATCGCAATTGCGCTGCCAATAAGCCGCCCGATTTCCGGTGCAGCAGATTTGAGAACGTTAGCAACCCTTTCCGCGCCTACGCCAAAGGCCGATTTAATCACGTTTCCAATTGACGCGAACACCGCACCTGCACCCTCGCCGCCGCTGGTTATAATGTCAACCATTTGCCGTAGCTGCTCGGTCCCTTTTTCAACTCTGTCGAGAAACTTCTTGAACCTTTCGGACTCGCCGAAACGCTTGATTCTGTCAGACAGCCTTGCCAGCGTATCACGAAGCGACAAGCCGCCAGATATAGCGCGTCCAATTTCTTCGACAACGTCCCCTATTCTCCCCTTCAGTTCCTTCATGCGGCCATCGACCGTATTAAGATCGGCTCGCATTTGGTTATAGCCACGCGCAAGCACATCATTAACGATGGCCATTTTCTCGGCTTGCGTCTTTGCCTTTCGCAATTCTGGCAGGTATGTTGTTAGCGCGGTTGTGTTCCCGTTTATGGCATCTGCGGCGGCTCTGTATGCCGTTTTCTCGCGCATGCCAGCCTTTGTCAGTGCCAGCGTAAGCTTAACCGCGCGTTCCATGTTTTCGTTTGCAACACTAATCGTGCGAAGCTTTGCCATTAGTGCCAGAGTGGATTCATCGCCAACGCCGGTCTCGTCCTGTATGGCCGATGCAAGAGCCTTGTATTTCGGCAGTAATTCATCTACGGCATCACCGTGAGCGAGCATTGCGCTTTTAAGCTGCTCCTCTGCTTTCTCCTGCACGCCAAAGACCTTTACGGCCTTCGTTCCAAGAGCCACAAGGCTAGCAGTGATTGCCGCAATCCCGACCGCGCCAAAACGAAGAACGCGCCCCATATTGACGCCAAACTTCTTGAACCTGCCACCTATCGCGGCAAGCACGCGCTTGGTCTTATCCTTTGCACCAATCTCAATCTCTATGCGCTTTTTTGCCATTGTTCCTTGATCCTTTCAGAACACAGCCTAAACTCTTTCATGGCTTTTATTTTTGGTGATGGCGCTGGCGGTATCGGGTTCTTACTTCCAGCCTTGCTTGACCGGTACGCCGCCGCCTTTGCCTCCTGCCGCTTAACCCAATCGTCAAGCATCATCTTGACTTCGCTCTCTTGTGCGTTCAGCCAATAATGAGCGGTCTTGCCGTATTCGCGCACTAATAGCGCGATAATCTCGCCGTAGTCGCGCCTAACGGTCGAACCCTCGCTTGTGCCGTTGTCGTTGGTGTATTGGGCGTGTATGCGGTTCACGTCGTCGGTTGTGAGCTTGCATGTACGCCCCCACTTCTTCACGGCCTTTGTGATGTCTATGCCGCGCGCTGTCGGGACCGTTGGCTGTGCTAATAGCCAGAGGTATGCAACGCCGTGCCAGTCGCTTGGCACGGCCCTAACAACCTGCTCACGCCAGAAGATTTCCTTGCCGATGGTCGGCGCGTAGAACACATGACCGGCACAAACTAGCGGGTACTCGTAGATTGATAGCTCGTCAGACGACGCGCCGCCATTGACTACGGCGTCGGCGTACCTATCAAGCTCGACAATTAGCGCAATATCTGCCAGTTCTAATGCGTGCCCGGTCTCGCTTAGGAGCTGGTCTAGCTTCTGTTGTGTCATCACCTGCATCTACTGGCCTGATCCTTTCGGCGTAGCCTGGACGGTCATCGTACCGCCTAATCTTCGGCTCTGCTTCTGCGCTCATGATACACCGATTATGCTGGTGCTGTCACGTCAACATACTGCTCGGCCGTGAGCGTGGCCGTTGGCGTGTCGTCGTTCGGGTTGGACTTGGCTAGGATGATGTTGATCCAATTGCCAGCGGTTACGCCGCTTGGTTGGCCTTCGTAGTCCACCGACAACGATACGCGGCATCTCATATTCTGGCCGTGGAAGTGCGCACCGCTCGCGCCAGGCTTGTCAACGTGTTCCATTTCGAAGCTGACAGTGGCGTTGACCGGCGAAACCGTGCCAGTAACGGTGATGAGATCAGGCACACCAACACCGGAGGATGCCGGAATGATCCCGCTTACGTCTGCTGTTCTGAGCGTGCCAGCCACGTGCGGGTTGTCGCCGTCGTGCTGGTGCCCCTCGATGCTCACGCTTGCCGATTCGCCAGCTGTAAAGGTGGCGTCAAGCTTTGTGACAAGGCCACTCGTAGCCACGTCACCGAACGCCGTCAGAAGCGTTCCAAGTGCCGTTACAATGTCTGGAGATCCGCCGCCGCAATAGTCAGCCTCGTTGGTGAAGTTGTCGCCTGTGTCGAACTCCTGCGAACATAGATAATTCCCATCCGCGTCGAAGACAGGCGCGAACGTCTGGAACTCGGTTGTATCTGCGGCTTTGATCCCGAAGGATGCTGCAAGTCCAAAGTAGTTATTAGATTGGATTGTTGGTGCCGTTTCTGCCATTTTCTCTTCTCCTTATTACGACGCATCGCCGCGCCCACACACTTTGAATACCATCGTTGTTGCTATGTACTGCTCGTTATCCACCCTTTCGGCTGGTCCACCCGATATGTCAACCACACCGGAAAGGCGTGAGTTACTGTTAGCTGCCGATGCGATTGCGTCAAACTCGTTGACTATGCCAGCGTCTAGGATCTGCCTAAACTCGTCTTCAAGTGACGCAAGGGTGGTGCGCTTTGGGTCTTGCGTGTAGAGTGTGACAAGGGTGACTTCTACCGGCACATCATAGAATATATTGCGGTCGCCGTGCTGCGTGCCGCCGCCTGCCTTGATTACCATACACGGATATGTCTTTCGCTCGGTGTCGCCCAACGGTTCGTCATTAACGCGGCTAGCGCGAAAGGTGACCGATATGTCACTCATTGCGCTTAGTATTGCCCGTTCTGCTATTTCTGCCATCCACATTAGGTTGCCCTCCCTAGCTTCTTGTCAATCGCGCGGCTGATTCGCTTCTCCATGTTTATCGCCGCTCGCATCATGGCTGTTTCAACCGTCTGCGCGCTGCTCCCCTGTTTGTTCCACGCGCTATCCGCATAGCGTAGATTGTTGGTCATGTTCAGCGTTGTATCGTTGGATTTCTTGCCGCGCCACTTCACGGAGGCTATATTTCGCACACCCATATCACTACGCGCGCCATCGACCATGATACGCGCACCAGCCGCGCGCCATGCAGCCTTTGCAAGTCCACGCCTACCGATAACGCGCTTCTTGCTGCCCATGAGATCCGGCGCGCTTACAGACTTCGTGTCAACCTCGGTTTTCACCACATTACCAAGCGAATCGCGCGAATATAGGACCGTTGTTCGGCGACCTGTAAATCTCATTTTAGCCCCAAACTCGCCGCCACTGTAGATTGGCACAAAATATTGCTGGCCGTTTGGTTTGTATCGCATTACGCCAAACTTTGCCATGCGTCCGTCAGTCTTTGCTTTCGGGTTCGGGTTTTTGACAATTTTACGCAACTTCGGAGCCTGCCGCGTAGATGCCGAAAGCGATGAGGCAACAAGCCGACCAGCCCAAGCGACTGCTTCGGTGTTGGATTTACCAAGCTCGCGCTGCGCCCTGTCGATCTGGCTAAAAAGCTGATCAACATCGCGGCTTGTGAATGTTGCCTTTAGATCAATCATGCGCTAGCCCCAATGATTATAATGTCGTATGTGGCAGAATCGCCGCTATCGGCGTTTTCAATCTTCAAAAGGTCGCCCGTACCAGCCGTAACCGCGTAACCGGTGGCCTCTGTTGCGGCTAGCGCGAAACATGCGCCAGGCCTCAAAACAATCTTGTCTGTCGCATCACCAACCCATGAGGCAAACGCATTGGCCGCCGCGCCGCCAACATTGATAACGTCACCATTTGCCGCCGCCGATACAATAATGATTGCCTTTACGCGCGCCATTGTGATGGCCGTGCCGTATGGGTCCGTAATGCCCCCAGCAAGGTCAAGCTCTTCGCTTGTGCTTGCTGCTAGCGTGCGGCGATCCCTGAAAATGCGGTTTGCCTGATTCGCTCCGGTCCCGTCTGCGTATGTCGCACTATAGGGTGCGCTCAGAATGTCAACAAGCGTTGACACATCGGACCCGCTATCAAATCTCACACTTGACTGTATGGAGAGTGTACCGCTCAGTGTCGTTGCCATTCGTCAACTCCTAGTATCGCTCGTCAACCTCTTCGCCGTATTGCAAGAGCATGGTCGCGCCCATTTCGTCCACAACAGTAGAGACAACAATCCTGTCAACCCACTGCCCCGTCTCGCGCGACCGTACTGATATGCGCTCGTTAATTTTCGGCCATGTTTGCCCAAACTCTGAAACCTTTATCCGAAGCGCGCCCTCGACCGCGCGAATTGCCCCGGCGTCGTCAACCAGTTCGGCGGTGGTTATGGGTATGCCGATGCCCGTCAAGTCTTTTGTGTTGTGGCGGATCTCGCGCACGGCACCCGAAAATGTAGCCGCCGCCGCTGCGTATATTGATTCTACAACTGACTTTGTGATTGACATTTGATCTACCCTTTAAGCGACCCGCCCCGCCAACATGGAAACGGGACGGGCCGCAAGGAGGACAATTATTACGGTGCTGTCAGTACGATTTCTCCAGACGCAACGATGCGCCCACCAACCTCGGCCCAAGCGTAGACGCTACCAGCCCCGCCGTTATCAACGGCCATGACGATAGTCCCGCTTGCGTCGGTGATGGCGAGGTATTCGGCGTTGGCGGTCACCTCTTCCTTGGACGTGCCAGTCGATACGCTGTAATCAGTCAGCGCGTCAGGACCGTAGTCGTCTGCCGTGCCGATCCAAGTGCGAACCAGTGCCGCCGCCGCAAGGTCAGAACCCGCAGCGTCCTTGAGCTGTATGGTCACGGTGCCAGTTCCGGCAGATGCGAGGTCTGCCCCTGTCACAGTGATGTATCCAATGCGGTCGGCCAGTGCTGCCTGTAGGTCTGCCGGTGCAATAACGCCAGAGGCAATAGCCGTGGTGACGTTTGTCCCGTCCTGCGAGATGGTCACATCGCCCGTTACCGCCATGGCTGTTTGATTGCTTGTATCGTTACCGACAAGCAACTTGTTCGCGGCCAGAGTGACAGAAGCCGTGCCGCCTTCAATCGCGGCAAGCCTCGTCTGTGCGTCGGTGGCGTTTGCCTCCAGCCAGGGCTCAAGCTTTTTCGGGTCGCGCACCTCGCGCTCCGTCAACGTTGTGTCCTGCGCTGCAAATACAACCGATGCGGCAACGGCGAGAAGTAGTGCCATGTATCCTTTTTTCATTCTGTACCCCTTTCTAGGGTTTGTGGCGGTTTGATGCTATCGCCCCGCCGTTATAACACTACACTACACCTCGACAGCTTCGGTGCTGACAATCTGGTCAGTCACGATGATCGGGATGCCCTCAACCTCACGCGGCATCGGTGCGGGTGCGCCGGTGGCGTTGGTTGCTGTGCGGCTCTGACGGAGCAGGCGCAGCGCGTTGCGGTTCATCACGATTGCATTGGGCTGGCGGCCAGCGGGGAACAGGGACAGAGCGGCATAAATGTCGTCGTCCGTGAAGGCGTCCGTGGCTGTCAGATCGTTGCACTCGATGTTGGCGATACGGGCCGCACTGTATGCGCTGCCGATCTGGAATGCGCTGTAGCCGGTCACCGGAACGTAGAGAGCCGGGTATGTGCCAGTAGCGCTTCCGCTCTTCTGAATGATCGTTGGATCATCTTCGACAACGATGTTGCCATCATTGCCAAGAATGAACGAGCAATCATTCTCGCCGTGCCGAAGGATAAAACAGGACGTCTGGGTGCTTGCGTTGCTGCCGCCAGCGTTGACAACCATGGCATCTGCCAGGGCGTCGAGCTGCGCGTTGTCAACAAGACCAGCAAACCCCTTGGCATCGTTCCCGACGCCATAGATAACCTGCTTCTCAACAGACGCGAACACCTGTTTCATGGTGCGGATCAACTCCATCTGGAGCCATGCATCGCGGCCCCCCTTGTATGCATCGGCCAATGCAACATCCGTATCGAAAGACCCGTCGAGGATCTTCAAAGTAACGGTGACGAGCGTATCAGCTGATGCCGTCTTGGTGGTTCCGTCGAGCGCATCACGGAAAGCAGCAGAGCTTGCCGTGGTCTGCTTCAGGTACTTGTGTAGCGTGCCGTTGCTTGCCGCCTGCGAGTGCAACACCTTCATCAGAGGGGCGTCGTCAAGCAAGTCGGTTACATTGAGGTCTGCAAGGTTCTTGTCGTTGAACTGAACCAAGCCTGCCAGTGTGTTATAGGATTCTGCCATTGTATTGCCTTTCTACTTTACTTGCCTGTATTGAACAGGCTCTGTGTTTCTTTCTTCTCGATAACAGGGACGGCAATGCCGCCTTCAACCCTGCTCAACTCTTCGACGCGCTCGCGCAATGCGTCAATCTCGGCTTTGGCCGCTACATAGGAAAGCTGCAAAGCGTCCTGATAGCTTCCACCGTTCTCGACGATGCTTGCGGCGATCTCTGCGCCGAAATCAGTTTTAATGCGCTTGAACTCTTCACGGTCAATGGGTTGGGCCATTTCCGTTACGTCAAGCCCATCCTGCTCGCCAGCCTCATCCGCACTCACGGTTGCTGGCTCTTCGGTTGTTTCCTCTGCTACCGTTTCGGCTTCTACAGCGTCAGACTCCTGCGCCTCGACCTCGGTCGCTTCCACGGACCCAAGCTCTGTTACTTCGCTCACGGTTTCGGCCTCTGGTGTTTCCACTTCAGCCACTTTCTCTACAGCGTCACTCATTTGTGATGCCTCCTCTTTGGCTTCCGGCGCGGAAACAACCGACGCCGAAAAGGTTTTTCCACTTCCGGAAAACGCACTCGCGCTTTCCGTGTACATATCTGCCCCATACGGACAAATTGCAACGCCTCTAAGCGGCCATTCACGCACAATCACGCCAGGCCCTTCAAACATATATCCGTTTACCTCCGTAAGCTCCCCAACACCAACCTCCTGCACCTTGATGCCGTCGCCGCCGAAGTTGATGCTTGCCTCGTAAGGCACGCCGCTATTCATCTTGAAAATAACCTCTGTGGCCCTGTCGCTGTCCTTAAACGGGACAAGCGCGCCACTTGTAACAAGGTCGCCGGTTCCAATGTCAAAGTGGTTTAGATAGCCTACAACCTCTTTTGTGTCGTGCGCATAGTCTATTGCCACCCTCGACTTATGAAGCTTCATGCCGGAAAGATCATGTACGATATTGCCCCAATATGGATGACTGATGGCTTTCCCGCTTCTTGCCACAAGGCGTACAGGTGCTGTCTTTGCGTTTTCGCCATTGTCGCCAAGCTCGAACTCGCCCACACTTAGAACACAGGCAGACTCGGGTATGTTGGCAAATTTGTTTTCTTCTTTCATTCTTCACCGTCCTTTGAAATAGACTCAATAGCCACGCGGTCTGACATTGCGCCGGTTTTGAGCGGTACGCCTTTTGCTTTCGCGTACTCAATTACTTTGCTCTGCTTGTCAATGTTCTCGAAAATATCCATGCCCCTACGCCTTGCCGCGTCAATGCCGTTGTCAAGCCCAAGTGCAATACCAAGCTCATCGCCCAAAATCTGCTTGTATTTATCTAGCCATGGAGATCCGCTAGCAATCCAATGCACCTCACTCTGAACATCCCTAAGCCCCATGCCAGCTTCTGTAGCAAGGGCTCTAAGCGGCCACGCGCTGCTTGGGTCATTCCATATGGTTCTAAGCAACCAATCACTGTAGGCCATTCTTACATAGCGGTTCTTGGTTCGCTTCGGCTCGCAACTTACCTCGTACTCGTTTAGATCAGCGATGCGCGCGGAAAAGCTTGACCGGCGGCTATCAAAACATGTTACGGGGATGTCGAGTGCGAGCATGCCGAGTTGGATGTAGAGGTAGCTTGCGTCGATAAACTCGCTCGACGGCGTGCCGCTTTCGATGACCTGCACCTTGTCGCCTGGGTTCATGTCTAGGATGTTTACGGCCCTTACGTTTAGGTCTAGGTGGCTCCCATTGTCCTGTGCTTCTGCGTCCGATACTTCTGCCGTAGACCCGCCTGCACCGCCAAAGCCACCTTCATCGTCATTTGGGTCTCTTGTGATTGCTAGCCCAAAAAGCGCGTGCATCTTGGCTTTGATCAGGTTGAACTCAAGTGCCTCATAAAGATCCTGCACCGTGTTGACGGATGCGGCGAGGGGTGAAACGCCGCGATACTGAGATTTATAGCGGGACCAATAGCCGTCAAAAATGACATTTTCTGATGGCTCTATGTGGTCGAACTCATAGCCGCCGGAATCAGTCCGGCGACAAATTGAGTAGCCAATAGGACGCCCTTGCGCATCGACTACTATCCCGCTATCGCTTATACTCGCGCCGTTTGCTAGCTTTATGTCTGGCATATCGCTGCATAATCTGATCTCGTCGCTTTCAATCGCCTGTAGTTTCTGCCCCTGTAACTTGATCATAGCGGCATCACCGGAAACAACCTTTTCAAGCTCGAACAACCTGAAAAACTCATCGCGGCCAAAACGCCCCATGAAGTCAAAGTTCTCCGGCCTTCCATGCCATTTGAATATGCGATTTACCGTCGCATCCAATTTATCATTGCCGGTCTTGAACTCAAAGTGATGGTTGGCTGTGTAGTCCAAGTGTTTGCGAACCATCCACGGAACAAGGGTCAGATTTCGGACCTGGTCCTGTGTGGTGGCGATCAGCTTTTTACGCTTTACATCCGTGAGGACTTTTTCCTCGCGGTAAATGCGCTTTCTTGGTGCTTGACGCCGCCCCTTGTCTTCTGTGGCATTGTAGCCGAATGTGAAAGGTCCAAGCTTCATTAGTACCCCATGTTGCCGAAGTTAAACGCGCGCATTGTCGGGCGGGTTGTTGCCTGCCCCTCCTGCCGGATTCTGTCCCTCAAGTCATACAGGTCTTTTAGGTTTGCGCGGCTGTATGACATGCCATCGACAGAAACGGTTTGACCGTTTTCGAGTATTGCTTCAATAGCGGTGTCAATTGTTGAAACTGTTAGAGCCATGCGGTTCCTCTCCTATCTGTCAATATTGTCAACTACTGTTTTGTGCGTGTCAATGGGTGTAGGAGCGCACTTTTATAGAATCTATAAAAGAAAAAGGCCACCGCTGTAAAACGGTGGCTTCTGAACCTGCCTTATCGGTCTCTTGCTATAGTTTTGTTGGCATAGTCGGCTCCCTCCATGATGCAAACGGCATACCGCATCCACCGCAAAGCCGCCTCTTTCTGCCATTCGGCCATGTGTTTGTGACTCGGTGGCCGTACTTTTCGCCGCAATGTGGGCATTGTATGCCCCTATCAATCACAACGGGATTGTCGTTGTAGTCTCGCTTCTGTGCTGCTTTCTTCGATGTCGTCTTCTTTGCTGTCGTCTTCTTAGATGCTGACATGTTGCACCCTCCTTCTCTGTTTCTGTTTCTGTGTTTGTGTCTTCCCGCCAACCTGTCCACCCGTTGACATGCCTACGTAATCTGCCGCCATGTATAGCATATGCATCACGTCGCCAAAATCATGATGACCCGGCAACGAGGCAAACTCCCAGCGCAAGCCCATCGGCGTTTCCATCTTGGCAAGCAATGGCTCGCGGCAAATCTGGTCGGCAAACTCTCTATGATTGCCTCGCGGTAGGTCGCATGTTCCAGGCGCGCCAAGCGAGCCAAGCCAGGACCGCTGCGCAATTTCGCGCCAGAAGTCGGAGCAATAGGCCACGTATGGCCGTCTTTTTTTGTCTCTCATGTCGTGCCAATACGGGCCAGTGCGAAGTTTGTGCTTGAATGGTGAGCGGTATTGCCTCGCACCGAACCCCATTGCCGCGCGTACCGCCACGCCGCAAGCATGAGCCCCGTTTGCGCTTAGGTTGTAAGCCGCCTCATAGTTCCACCCGCGCGCGTCGAACATCACAATTGACAGGTTGTATGGCCTTGCCGCTATGGTTTTTATCTGCTTCACAAGTTCTTCATACACGATTGAGGCATACTCCTGCTCTGGCATGTCGCGCGAAAGGCTCATGTCTCGGCGCCCATAGTCAATAATGTGCGCGGTCTGTTCGGCAAATGCCGCCACGCCCCACGACAACCCAACCGCCGGGTTAACGTCAATTGCCGCAACAACGTGAGCGGCCTGCTCTGGGATCTCGTTGGCGTTTCTGTCTGTTGTGCGCTCCATGATCATTTTTGCGCTGAGATTGTAGATGGTCGTTCCCTGTTTGAGCGGTTTCTGTTGCTTCTCAGCGTGGAACGCCTCGTGACCCATTGAATAATATGTGGCCATGACGCCGCAATAGTGGTCGGGAAACTCATCGCCCTTGTACGTGCTTGGCGAGGATAGCTCCATGCCGCTTGTCATGGCGGCTTTGTTCTTGCGGTAAAACGTCTTGGCTCCCTTGCCGCCCCGGTGTAGCCCATACCATTCGTCCCATAGTTTTGCCGTGTCGCCCTTGCCATCATCCCATCCAATCGGCCACGACTCAATACATGGTATTCGGTGGGCATCCCATTGCTCATGCGCCAAGTAATGCGCCATCACGTCATCATCCTCGATACAGTTGGAACACATGAGCATTGGCAGGCGCGTTCCAGCCTCGCCTATACCGGCAACATCGCCGTCAATGATCTGTATCGTCTCGTCAATCATCCTCCTTGACTTGGCAACTGCTCTGTCCTGCACGTCATCCAATAGCGCGAGGGTTGGCCGCAGCACTTTGCCGTCTTGTGTCGCGTGGTTCAGTCCGCGTGGGTTGCCGTTGATTGTGCTGCCGCCGATGCATCCACGGCTATCGGGTAGGACTATGAGCCCGTCTGTGATTGCTAGCTGTGCGCCAGTTGGTTCGCCAGTGTCCTGCCATGTTGTCGCCGCTAGCCGCTGACTGACCCCCTTTGCGTGTGCGAATGGCGCGCATATCTCGGGATAGTCTGCCAGCAGGCGTGCGTTAAAGCATAGGCTGGTACGCCAGAACCGAAACGCGCGTTTCAACGCCTTCGCCTCCCACGGTATGCAGGTCGGGAAAGCTGTTTGGCCGGATAGTGCCAGCAGTTCGACAAGCCCCCATAGAATCGTTGACTTGCCTATGCCGCGCTCGGCAGCAACGGCATAGCGGCCAGATTCCTTGAATGCCTTCATTGCGCCCTCGATGATGGCGATATGTGGCTTTTCGAATGGTCGTGTGAATGCCTCGGCGTGGTAGTATCTTAGCCATTTAGCCGGGTCAGCCTCGTATGCCAAGCGGCGTTTCATGTCCTCGCATTCGCGCAAAGTGACTTGGGCATGGCGGGATACGTGAGCGGCCTTGCGGTCTGCGCCGGATACGGCGGTGCTGATATTTGCCCCGAAGCCTGCCACCCTTACAGCTCCAGTTTTTCTATGGCGTGTTCTAAGCCGTTTTTGTTTTCATTATTATCGCCGCCCCATTCGTTCTCGATATTAAATGCAACACTCCTATCATATTCTGATTTTTCTAGCTGCTCATATTTGTACGGCTTTCCGCTTTTCTCCACTAACTTGAGTTCGTTTGCCGTTCCCTTCGACTCCCCATCGTGTATTACTAAAAACGCATCGCATGTTTTTACTATTTCTATGCTTCTCTGCTCAAACGCGCCTCTCAGATAACGCATGTTCAGAAAGTGACATTCTAGTGGGTATCCGTATGACTTACACACCTTTTGCGCGCATTCAGAAACCCCCTGCGGCTCTTGGCATGTTACAACGGTTGTATATCTACCAGCCCTCAACTCTTCTAATATGAGTAACATTACTCTTTCATCATGGAGTGATCGACTGCCAAACACACCAAGTTTCTTTTGTACACATCCACCTGCAACCCACGATCTAGAATCAAAGTTTGGGTTCTCTGCATCGGTGTTCTTTCTCATTTACTTTCCTCCAGTGTTACTAACAGTAGCTTGCCTCTCATAGTCAGGGCTGGAATAAACTGCCCCAAATGTGATTCTGATATATCCAGGATTAACCTTGCACCCCCTTCTCCATGTATTTTTATTGCCGTTTCGGTTGGTGGTATTGAAGCCATAAATGATACTTGGTTATTTTGATTGCTGCCCATGTCGTTACTCACTAATTTTTCGCCAC
>Ga0208019_1001146_pt1 | contig 14162 bp, 18 predicted proteins | sample CB_VirMetaG_5_FD_184540 | JGI IMG/M metagenome (GOLD analysis project Ga0208019, IMG submission 184540) | Freshwater to marine saline gradient viral communities from Chesapeake Bay - CB_1508_1D Viral MetaG (SPAdes) (version 4) | ecosystem: Environmental > Aquatic > Marine > Coastal | place: USA...
TGCTCTTGTAGAGCACATCAAGGGAGCACTTGAGCAGTGTGATCCAATCTATGCTTTGGATGGCTGCCCAATCCGCGAGGAGCCGCTTCACCTTATCCCACGTTCTTTGCGTGATGAGTTTGCCGAGACATACGGCATTAAGATTGAGGGCGACCTTTGCCCTGTATGTCGTCACCGACTTCTAGAAGAGTACGGTGGTGACTTTACAAAGTTCCCGATCACAGAATCTTCTTTCTCTGTTCGTGGTCGCAAGGGTGTCGGTGTTGTTCCTCCAATGGATCCGAACACCCAGGATACAAGCCTTCTAATCGGTTCTGAGGACATTTCCAAGCTTGATCTATATCCAGAGGACGATCCGCGTGTTCTGTCTCTCAACGGAGCGTTCAACGTCGGCAACCGAGGCATCGTTGAGTTCGTTGAGGTTTTCAAGAATGAGATTGAGTTCCTTCACACAATGATCACCGCAACTCAGGAGAAGTCAGTTCCTTCTCCAGGCAAGCAAGCAATGATTTACTTTGATGGTGTTATCCTTGCTCACTGTAACGAAGCAGAGTGGAACAAGTTCAAGGCTGAGCACACAAATGAGGCTATCCTTGACCGTATCGTTCGTGTCAACGTTCCTTACTGCCTTGAAGTAGATCAGGAAGTAAAGATTTACGAGAAGCTTATCGGTCGTTCTGACTTTGATAGTCACATTGCTCCGCACACACTTCGGGTTGCTGCAATGTTCTCTGTTCTTTCTCGCCTCAAGCCTTCCAACAAGGTTGATCCTCTCACAAAGATGAAGATCTACAACGGTGAGGAGATTGTTGAGAAGGGTCTTATCAAGAAGGTTGATATCAAGGACCTTCGCGAAGAGGTAGAGGACGAAGGTATGACTGGTATCTCTACTCGTTTCATTATGAAGGCGATTGATGCTGCTTTGGCTGATTCTACAAAGAATATGATTACTCCAATCTCTATTCGTGAGTCTCTTATCAAGCAAGTAAAGGAGCAGATCGTCAATCCCGAGGAGCGCACCCGTTGCTTGGCTTTCCTTCAGAAGGTTCTTCACGAAGAGTATCTTTCCATTCTTGAGAAGGAAATCACAAAAGCTTTCGTTACTGCTTACGAAGAGCAAGCTGAATCTCTATTCAACAACTACCTTGACCACGCTGAAGCTTACGTCAACAGCACCAAGGTTAAGGATCGTGTTACAAACGAAGAGATGGAAGCAGATGAGAAGTTCCTTTCCTCTATCGAGGAGCAGATTGGCATCAAGGGCTCTGCAAAGAATAACTTCCGTGCCGATATTACTTCTTACATGTTTGCGAAGCTTCGTAGAGGCGAGGTAATCGACTGGCGTTCTTACGGTCCGCTCCGTGAGGCGATTGAAGCCAAGTTGGTTGCTTCTGTAAGAGATATTTCTCGTATCGTGACAAAGTCCAAGTCCAGAGATGTTAAGCAACAGAAGAAGTTTAACGCTATGGTCCAGACTCTAATCGATGACTACGGTTATAACGAGGATTCAGCGGAAGAAGTAATTAAGTTTGCTTCAAACAATCTATGGCGCGACTCATAAACTCCCACTTCCACTAACCAGTGCGCCTATGAGGAGGGGTCGGAAACGGCCCCTTCTTTTTTTATTACTTGCAAGTTTGATATCTTGCACCATTGAAAAGTTTGTTTATCACCTTTTTGGAATACAACGCGGATCCAAGGATCCTCCGGGTCCAAATCTCCAAAAATATCAAGAACAATTCCGATTTGTTCTGTTTTGGCCCAGCGGATTAAATCACCAATCTTCATTAATGGTAAGTCTCGTCATCGCTCGGATCAGAAAAGTTGATGTAAGAGACATTGTTTCCCAGATCATGTTTTGTAGATAAAACCATTTCTTTTGATGCTGTATCGATATAGATAGAAATATTTTGATCTTCATCCAACAACATCATATCTTTCATTCCAATTCTCATATCACCATATTTCACAACGAGCGCGGTAATGATTGATCCAAGCATCCCGGGATCATTGAGCATATCGTTGGCATCTTTGGGAGGATCATAAGGAGAAGCAGTTGCCATATCAGCTTTCATAGCAGCCATAGCCGCAGCAACTTTTGATTTAGCTTCCGCGACTAAATTTTCATTTCTCTTTATCTGTTCTTCGACACTCTCAGCAAGCAATTGCGCTGATTCTTTGATGGCAGTGTTGAATTTTCTTTCGAGAGCATTTCTTTTCCAGCCATGCCAGATAAAATAAGTCATCCCTGCGTAGCAGACAATCATGATGCTATGAACAATCACAAAGAAAGACATAAGCAACCTCCCTATGAGTAAATAGGTTGCTTAGTTTGTTAGGTATTTATAATAATGGATATAAACGACCCAATGATTAGCCCGAGGCATATCCAAAATACAATTATGTTTAATTTGTTGTTAGATTCAGAAAATATAACAACCATAAGTAGCCGCTAAGGGTTAGATAAGTTCGTTAGTCTTCAAAGATAGATGAGTCAATAATGATTAACTTGCCGTCTTTTCCATACCCGACATTTCCTTGCCGAAGTTCAGATGGCGATATATCGTATTCAACCATTGCTTTTGATAATTGGATAAACGCAGGATCAGCTTCTTTAAGAATAGCCTCCTTATGGCGATCGACCCAATCTTTAATGCCAAGATCTCGCGGACCACTTGAATACAATCGGCGGTCTCCACGGGAGAGTTTTGCGGCAGCAATTGAAAGCACAAGCATTAAATCATCGGCAGATTCAGGATTGATAGGAAGATAATCGTTTATATTCTGAAGAATGTAATTTGTTAGCCTAGGAAAGGTATCTCGCACAGCATTATAATATTTCTCATCAAAAGAGCCTATAGCCGGCTTTACAGCATCCATATAAACCCAAGTCCATTCGTCGTCGTGCGCATACACGCGCGGGGAGATTGTTGGGTACTTTCTTGCTATTTCGAAATCTTCTTTGTTCATTCGCATTGCTTCATCGTAACCACCACGAGCATATTTCAGAACAACATCTGGATTTTCATCAAACCTATACACAGTACGGAAAGCACCTGAACCTAACTTTTTAGCTTTGCCTTTATCAACCAAATCAAGCAGAAATATTTTTATTGCCGCGTACTTTGTTTTTGGTTCAGGGCCTCTTGGCTCTGGAGAGTCTAGCCAGTCCATGAATTTCTTATCGAATCGCGTCTTTGGAAAATCATCAAAAGCTCTTAGTTCCTCAATGTAAGGAAAGTAGCTAGCTTCTCCTTTCACTTCGTTAAGTGTTTGAAGGTGGTTCTTCCATCTCCAATGCCATACAGTGTTTGTTACTTTTGTTTCTTTCATTTGTTATCTTTCATCTCGTCGTAAGCTAATAAGGTTATTAGAAACATTAATGTTATCAGAAATCCCCACATTAAATAAAACATATTATTGGTTCCTTTTGTAAGTAGTTACAAAAGTCTTCAAAATTTTCCCTAGGAATTTTTTGGACCTCTTTCCTTTTTGATTATCGTAGATTTCCCACAATGTTTAAGTAGCCCTAGGATTCCGTGTATGATCATTCCTACACTCATCATCAGAAATGTCCCCCATATAATCATCAGCCATATTGTCGGCATTGTCCGAAACCTCCTTCCGTAAGTAGTCAATTAGTCTTTCTTATACCGGTGGCGCGCTCCTTTGTGCCATGAGCCTTTTGATATGTTTTTCGTTTTCTCCAGCGGTTGAAGATTGTTTAGGGCCCAACATTTTTGAAAATTTGGATGCGTAAGGGAATCATATATAAGTGCCGCTTGCGGCACAATGTGATCTAGATGCCAATAGTCGCCGTAATTATCCCAACTCATGTGTTCATTAAATTGGTTCTCAATGTGTTCCTTAAGTTCTAAGGGCGTGTAAGGGAGGTGCTCAAATGTGGAACCTCCCTTGGTTAATCCTTGTTTTTTCACTAGTGCTTCATACACTAGCGCGCTTACGTTTCTGCTTAAACGAAGCGCCGGATTATTTTTCATTCTTTCTCTTTTTCTTTTATTGTTTCTTTTGCGTACTTCTGGTCTTCTCCTGTACTCTTTTGCTCTTTGTAGGTGGGCTGATGGGGTCTTCTGTGGTGGCGGAACGTCGTTAACGATCTGTTCTACTTGTTCTTTTGTATAGAAGTGGTATTCTTGTTTCCATCGTACAATTCTTGGTTCTAAACCATGCGCTTTTGCTCTGCTCCAAGCTGTATACTTATTCAATCCGTACTCTTTTGCTATCCTTCGAATGTCATACATGTGCTCTTTGCACCATTCGTATTCCTTAAGGCGCTTCTCTCTATCTTCTTTTTCTTCACGACTCTTTTTACCCCAATCCGGAGTCTTCTTGTGGTAGCGCTCTTCACGGCTATACTTTGTGTTATGCCATTTACCTGTGCATTTTCTGCTACAAAATTTTCTGGGCTTCACACCTTTTGAAGGCGGATTTGTTTTACCGCATTGTTTACAATTGCTCATTATTCCTCCTAATGTAATTAGTTTATTTTATCAAATGCGTAGCCAATATTTAAGACTTTTAAAAGGCTGGTTATACTCAGAAATATTTTAAACGTCCTAAGGCAGCTAAGTTGGCGCCAATGTTGCCTAAGCACATACCCCGGGCGCCCTATCCCCCCCGGGGGGAGGGGGGGGAGGTTAGGTTGGTTTGGTTTTAAATTGCAGGCAAAAAAAAAGCCCCTCCGAGGAGGGGCCAAGATTATTCAGTTGTATTGGGCAGGCTAGGCCTTGCGCGAAGCCTTGGTCCGCTTGTGCAGGACCAACTCACGAACCTCGATGACCAAACCCTTGTCGTCAGTTGCAACCGAAGCCATCGCAACCGCCAACTCATCGCGCAACTCACCAACCTTCGCGACGTTGTCCGGGTCAATGCCCAACCCAACGCACGCCTGGATTGCACCGTCCAACTTGCTCTGCAACGCTGCAACCGCGTCGGCACCGTCACCCGCGACGGTGAACTCACCAAACGAACTCACCGCGAAACGCGCCTTGACAACTTTGTTGGTCGCCGGGACGCCACCCAACATAAGGGTGCTCCCTTCCGGCGCGAGGTCAGCATGGAGGTCGCGAACATAAGCGAGCATTGCATCGCAGGAGGAGAAAGCGAGGGTGGACAGGGTCTTGTTATCGGTGACGGTGAAGATGGTAGCCATATCTTGTTTTCCTATCTAACGTTTGGGCTTGATTGCCCGTCTCTCAACTGTCCATATACTAGCACACGAACAGTCAAATGTATCGGGCAAAAATGTGCCCGATTTGTAAGTGCCTGAATAATCAGGCTTTTTGTTTAGTGCGCGCTTAGGGGAGACACCGCGCGCGGGGTGCGTTATTCGGTTTTGAAAGACCGCCGGAGCCCGGAAGCGCCGTCAACGTCTATAATCTAGCAGTTGGGGTATATGCCGTCAAGCCCAAAAACTTTATTCTCAAAGAAAAAAGCCATTTGCTAAGTGCCTGGAATCATTAGAGTTTCATTAGGTCTTCCCTTAGAGGAGACAGAAACCCTCGAGGGCCTGGAGTTAGGTTGACCCATAAAGGTTAGATTCCCGGCATCGAAGCTTCCCAATACAACCCAAAGTGCCCTATTCAACTCTAAAGTGGGTTTTGGTTAGGTTCGCCCTTAGGGGAGATAAGGAACACAACATAAGGCACCAACCTATTGAGGAGAATGCTTGCTAGGCGCATGCATTCATATGCTTGCAGGCCGCAACCGTAACACTTGCAGGGTGCAACCGTAACAATTGCGGGGTGCAAATACTCACGATGTGCCTATGTACTAGATCAGGTCAATCGCACCCCCTCACATTTGATCATTATCACCTCGCACATTAACACCACAACCTTATGCTTACTCTTTAACCCAATTCACCTTTCTGGAGATCACCTTAAAGCGTGTGCTAGAACCAGAGTAAGAGTAACGATGCATTACTGCGTTGTTTGGGAGCTGCCATTCTTGCAAAGAAGAAGTGTTTGCAGTCCACTGTGTAGACACTAGAGCATTACCATAGGAGTCTGCATTAACAGAAACAACGACACCAAGAATAGCTCCTGTGTAATCCTTTGTTACTTCATTATCTTTGTTTGTCTCCTCGACTGTAACCAAATCTCCTGGCTGAAGATTTATCGACCATTTTTCGAGTGAAGATTTTTTGGTCGTTTTTCTCGAAGGATTTTTTGGAGCGATTTTCTGAGAAGATTTCTGAGTGGTTTTTTGTGCCTGGATCTTCTGAGGATTTTTGGTTGAAGTTTTCTGTGAAGATTTCTGTGTTGTATTCTTTTTGTTGCCCGACCAATTGGTCCAACAAGCATTGGCGCAAACAACCTTCCCAGACTTTGCTTTAAACTTCTTTGCTGAACAATGCTTGCACTTTGCAGCCGAACATGCCTTTGATTCTACGGTCGTGATTAGTCCCGAAAGGTTTGTTCCCTTATGTGCCGAAACAATCTCACGCCAATGCTTATTGATGTTGATGTAAACCGACGAAACGGAAGGTTGCGAAACAATCTTTTGCGTGTTTTGATCAATCCCGGAATCAACGATAATCCGAACGAACTTTTCCGTTGGATGGTTCCGCGAGAAGATTAGCGTGTTTCCCTTTGGGTTGCTTTTGTGCTGCCGAAAGTTCTGTGTCTTTAGAGTTGCCTTGATAATCGTAACGCTCATTATGATTCTCCCGAGATAAGTTGAAGCTCGCTGAAATATTCTACCGTTTGTGTTGGTCCCGTTCCAAACCAATCAAACCAATCAACTTTGATTCTTGTTCGGTTGTTTGAGTCCCGTGAAAAGCCAACGACCGTTCCAACAAAGTTGGCTTCATCTTCATTGAGCCGTGATACAATAAAGTTGTCACAATAACGAACCAAATCGCCAATGTGAAAAGTTTTAGTCATCGCTCGACGTGATCTTCCCAAAGTTCATCGACGTGGTACTTAACAGACTTCAACGTAGCCAAATCCTTGTCGGCCAGCTTCGGCTTTGTCTTTGCTACCTTTTCCCACTCGCGAAGAATCTTGATAAGCTGAATCTTATCAAACTGACGACGCTCGCCTCGCATCGTTCCATACTTTCGGTCGAAGTCGTTTACCAACTTTCGCATAATGAGAATCGAGTTTTGCAAATCCTCAAGGTTGTCGGCATCGTATACAACCACCATCTTCATTTTTTCTAACCTCGGAGGGAAGCCAAATCGGCCTCGGTCAACCCAAGCGTTTCAAGCATCTTCTGACGGTCAGTCTTCTTTGTCTTCTTCACAACCTTCTTTGCTTTTGGCTGAACAACCTTCGAAGCGGTCTTCTGTTCTTCCCACTGAGCGAAAAGGATTGCGTTTCCTGGGTGCATAGGTCCTTTATTTCGAGCGCGAAATCGAGCAAAACGAGCACGCCGAGCATGGCCTGGAATAGAAGTAGCGTTAGCATCATCTTTTGCGTTTGCGCGAGCAACGTTGTTTGCTCCACCGTGAGACTCGCAATACCAAACTTTGTCGGCGCGAACATTAGGATCAAACTCTGAACAGCCACGAGCGTGATTACAAGACACGCCGTGAGTGTGATTAGAAGCCGTACGAGCGTTGTGTGCGATGATGAAAGCATTTCGATTATTCCTGCGCTTACCCATTTTGTAAATACTCCTCTAGCGGAAGGGTCAAACCTTCCCTCACTGTGCATACATAATAGCAGACGGAGGGGCGTTTGTCAAGGAAAAATTACCGCGAAACTGCGCCTTCGCGCTTTGTGATCTCCGCGACCTTCAACAATGCCTGATTCTTGAGCTCTTGCCAACGATGCGAACCCCACCGAAGCTCATTCTCTGAAACCTTCATCGTGGAAATACGCAGAGCGAGGTTAAGCGTGCAATTCGGATGTTCCACAAAACGACGAACGAAGTAATACTGTGGATCGCTCTTTACCGTATCAGCGTAAATCTCTTCGAGCAAAACACCAGGGGTCTTAGACTTGTTGTTACCTCGCCAGGAATAACCGCCAAGGAAAGCCTGATGCATTCGCCACTTCCGGCTCTTGCGATTCTTGAAAGTCGTTCGGTAGAACTCGATCATTTCCTCGTTTGAAAGTTCCTTCTTTCCGTTCAGCAAAAGAGCACACTTGAGAACGTAACCCTTTCGGTTCCAAAGGATATCAGCGGCTTCGGGCAAAACCTCGGGGTTTTCTGCGAGGTATTGCCTTCCGAGAGCATAATGATGCTTCGCAATAGCGATTTGTGTCTCTTCGTCGGTAAAACGATTCTTCGCGAGGGCAACAACCTCGGAGTTATGCATATTGCGAATGTTGGCAGCGTAAGGGGACTTGTATTCACTCATTTTCTAAAACTCCAACCCTCTCAAATCGAAGGGATCAACTTTTGACTCGTTTTTCTTCTCTGACTTTTTCTCTGTTTTGTTTTCCTCAATCATCTTGAGGATTTCTCGTGCTACGGCTGCATCATTTTCTGCTTTATCGCTATCGGTCCAAGTAGCGAAGTCGTGCATCAAATCTATAAAGTTTTCCAAACTCCACTGAATAATCGTAGCTTGCTTTTCGCTAAGTTCCAACTTCATCTTTTTTACCATCGCGGGAACTTTGAGTTCTCGAAAACGGTTGGATGCATAACGTGATGAGCCCTCCAACGCGCCTTTCCAACGTGGGTGGAAGTCGTCATCGACCGAAAGTCACCACCAGGGGAAGTGTAATCAGCCACGACCGTTGTTCCAGACTTCGCACGATAACCAATCCGAAGATTGTAGGAAAACAGGTTGATTCCATCGGAGCGAAGATTGCCATTGTGGGAACAAGCCTTTTCGCCACGCAGCCAAGCCTCAACAACCTCATCGTTTCGCTTATTACCGCTCATTATCTTCCTCTTCATCTTCAAAAACTGGCGGGTCATACTTCTCATCAAATCCGTATCGAAGAGAGTTACAAAACTCCCAGGTGTTTGTTTCATCCATTCTCAGCTCCTCCAAAGTAAAGAAGAAAGAGATAGTAAAAAGCAACCAAGCAGATGTAGCCTGTAATGCTTACTTTTGCGATTGACCACATATCGCTTCCTGTGGTCAAGATGATATCTTCAATCAAAGCGCGGTCCATATTCTCAGGGCACCCCTTCCAACTCTCTTATAGTAGCAGAAGGGGCACCCGTTGTCAAGAAGAAAATAGTCAGAATAAAGTGTGGCATACTTTAACCGGTATGCCAGCGGCGCCACAGAAAGGAACCAGGGTAAAACAATGAACGAAAAAACCCCTGGTTGGCTAGGAGACTTATTACCTTTCGGTAGGAACGATAATCATTCGTTCTGGCTTCGGGTTGAAGTAAGGACGCTGCCCGTTGTATTCATCGGTAATCCAGAGCCGCTGGACATTACAGCGAACCGGCTTTGGAGCTTCCATATCGGTGCAAATGATAAGACCGTCAAATCCGCCCTTCTCATTCACGAACTTTGTCGGAGCATTGAAACAAGTTCCACCGTGCATCACACGCTCGCGCTTACGCTGCATTCCCTTCTTCCAAACATAGTTCAGACTTTCATCGACACGAGTATCGAAAGGAATGACTGTGAACTCTGCAATCTTTGCGAGCGAGTTGAGTTCCGCGAAGAACGCAGCGAGCATCGAATCAGAAACCGAACCGGACTGGTCAATCGCAATTGCAATCTTTGCAGTTCGCGAGGACTTCTTACCCGGATGCTGGTAAGGATACCGCTTGTTAATCTTGCGAACAGTCGAACGCTTGTTTGCCTTCTGACTTTGCTTCACAAAGTAACGAAGCACCTTGCGCCAGTCAACCTTGGTGGTAATCCCATCCATGATTTCCTTGCGACAGTTTGCAGGAACAGAACCCCATCCACGAGAAGAAGAGTTTGCCTCTTCAACTGCATCCTTGATGAACTCCTTTACACGTTCCTCGGCAATCTGCTTTGCCTGCTCGGAGGCTTCACCCCATCCATCGTGGTCGTCAAAGGAATCCATATCATCGAGCGGGTTTCCGCCACCTCCACCGGGCTGACCTTCGCCCTTTCCTCCGCCTTCACCTTCGGGCGGATCCTTCTGCATCTTACGCAGTTCAGACAAGTACCATTCAGCGGACTTACCAGCGGGCAGATGTGCGAACGGACCCTTTCCAGGGAAGCAAGCCATTTCGGGAAGATTAGGAAGGTGCCCGTTGATGGAAAGGTCCATCGCAATGTTGTGCAACTTCCTTTCCTGTGGGTCCATATCCCGGAATGCCGCGAACCGTCCACCAGTAACGTGCTGATAAACGATGTGATAGAACTCGTGCTTAAGCACATCCTTCTTTGCTGCATCCTCCAGTCCCGCGAAGAACTTTGGATTGTAAACCATTTCCAACTTGCCTTCTTCCGTGACCATCACACCGGCAGTTGGAATCGCGTTGGAAGCCTTCTTATCCATACGACGCGAAAGCGCCGCAAAGAAAGGCTCGTCCATTAGCAGACGATGGACGTGCAAAGCAAGGTCAAAGGCCAAAACCTCAGATTCCTCGATTTCCACAGTTTCAGATTTCATTGGCTCAGTCATAACTGCTTTCCTCACTGTCCTTGTATAATAGCAGTTCAGGGGCTCCCCGTCAAGGGGAATCTTCCTCAATTCTTGAAGTATACAGAATGTGAAATAATAGGGGCGTCATCGACAAGGCAATGTCGATGAGCCCCGCATACTCCATTTGTTACACCGTGTCGCCGGTCAGAATCTCAACGAGGTAAGAACCGACCTTGCGACCGTTCGCATCTTCCGCCGAGTGAAGCGAGATTGCATTCTCCTGGCAAGCGTTTCCGACAACCGTCCACAGCTTCATCGCAGGCTCGGAGGCAAGCGAAGTGAAGTAAGTCGCGAGGTTGGTAATCTCGGACTCGTTCAGAGTTGAAGCCATACGCTCGGACGCACCCAGCTTATCGATAAGAGCACAGTGAGCGTTGAGATCGATATCCGGGGTCATACCCTTGTCAAGAATGTCCGAGACGGTCACAACCTTGCTGTAGTTCGCAACGAAATCATTGAAAGCGACAGCGGCCTCAAAGCCGAGGTAAGCCGACGCAAGCGAGAAAACAGCCGGGTTGGATTCTCCAGCTTCCAGAAGATTACCACGCGACACCGTATCGGAGAAACGCGACCACGAACGACGCGACGGGTAAACCTTGTTAGGCTCCGGGTCATCATTGTGCTCAAGGTGCTCGACGTTATTACGAATGAAGTCCGTCACCAGAGCATCACAGTTGCTCTTTGCCCAGGACAGCCAATCGTCCACGGACGGCTCAACATCGAAAACCGTGTAACGGTCCAACTCTGCCGGGTCCATCTCGCCCACCTGATAGGAAGCCGCACCCGCGTGAGTACCACCGTTGACCGCTGCGAAAATCAGCGTATCTGGGTGAAGGGCGTGACCGGCGAGCTTGCGGGAATCGCAAAGCTCGAAGATACCCTGTCGAACTTCGAGCGTTGCACGGTCAACCTCGTCGAGGAAAAGCACCACACCGTTGTCGCACGCAGTCGCGAACCAATCGGGAGGACAAAAGGACGTTACACCCTCGTCCACAGTCGGCAAACCGAGGAGGTCGCCTTCGGTCATCTGAGACGCGCGGCGCTCGACAACCGGCATTCCGAGGGACGCGGCATACTGGTAAACCACGGAGGACTTACCGATGCCGTGGCGACCACGGAGAAGGACAGGATGCCCCGCGTCAGTAACGAGGGGAAGGACGGTCAGAAGGTTCTTGAAATCAATAGCCATTTTTACTTTGTTTTCTTTTCCGGTCAGTTGAGCACTATTGCTCTGTCCACTGTCTATATACTATCACACCAGGGGCTCGGAGTCAAGCCCCAAAAACATCTCTTTCTTTACTAACTATCTTCTACCAAAGGATCTGGATCAGACATTTCCGAAAGTTCAATCTGACCCCGCACATACCTGCGAAGCTGATCACGTTGGGAATCATCAAAAGTAACAAAGTTATATTCCTCAACACCGTTGGTACCCTTGAAATGCTCCTTTGTAAGTTCCTTCACAGTTGCCGTGCTCGCCCAAGCAGAATCAAAATCCTTTACAGCAGGCGAAACGATTTCCCACTTGGTAGAATCCCCAGCATAATCGTTCCTATCATACTTTGTATCATCGCCATAGTAGTTCTTTCGCTTTACAAAGCGAGGAACAATACCGGGAATACAAGGCAACCCAACACCGACCTTAGAGTAGTATCCACTTTCGCCCTCATGACCGATAGCATTATAAAGCCCAATATCAATGTTGTTGGAAGACGCCCATTCTGCCGATGTTCCGATGCCTGTATAATGAATCATAAAAGCGCTCGGCATCTTGTTCATTACCATTCCCACCGGAGAAATGTAATCTTCCGTGTCAGGATACATCCAAATTTTGTTCCTGCGGTAAGTAATATTCTTTGAACGGACCAGAGCGCCGATACCCAGACCGATATCCTTTGCCCACTTTAGAACAGCCTTTCGCCACAAAGTTAGATCGCTCTCAAACTGTACTCTGTGCTGCTTCAAAGACTTGCAACCTGCGCGGGTGTGACCTTCTGTCTTGCAGTAAGAGCAAGTCTTTGGCTTATTCTTTCGTGCTTGGATTTCCGCCCACTGACGACCGTAATAAGAGTTAGGATCTTCTTCCCACTTCTTCCTTAGTTCAGGACAACCAGTTTTGTTGTGTCCCTTTTCATAACAATGACCGCATCGAACGGTTCCAGACCAACTCATTTTTTTCTCCCGTGTTCGGGGTTTCTCTCAACTTCTGACTTTATTCTACCAGCCTCGGAGGTGGCTGTCAACCTTTATTTCTCAAACAAGGGGGGCAATCACTCTTCGGGTATTGCTGCCTAGACAACTTTCAACTTATTTTGCGCTCCAAAGCCATTACGGGAGTCGCGCAGGGATTCAGGATTGTCATTGAAGCCCGATTATAATAATAGTCACCCCTATTTCTTTGTTACTTGCGCTTCTTTACCTTCTTGAGATAACGCTCTTCTGTCCAAACCGGCTTCGCTTCTCCAATCACAAGAACCTGAACCGGCTTTGCTCCCTTTGCGTGGGACTTAACCCTTCCTATATCGCCATACTTGAGGACAACACAAGTCTTTCCCCGATGATGCCAATCGGCATTTGTGCGGAAAACAGCAGCACCGCCAACAGCAAACTTCGGCTTCTCTGTCAGATTGCGAATGACAGCGGACGCATACTTGTTTTCTACAAGCTTGTTGTATTCCTTCATCGAAGGAATGTCCTTTACGCTACGCTCGCCAGCCTCGTTAATTGCGAGATACTTGCCTACGATATTGCTGTAGTATCCGGTTCGGTAGTAATAACGAAGGGCGGTGAGGAACTTTTCCGCCTTCTCATCGTCCCAATCTTGAGTCCACGACATTCGGGCTTTCATAGCTTCATCGGACCAGCGACCTTGAATCTGCTGAATGGTTGCTTCCTGCCTCGGGGAAAGTGTGCGACCCTTGTTTATTTGGTCTGTGATAGATTCAAGGAATCCATAATCCCAGGAGTTTTCCTCTCCACAAACAAGGATTCGTCCCATAAGGTTGTTTACTTGCTCAAGCATCGTGGTTCCTTCGCTCATCGTGTATATATACTACCACACCCGGCGGCGGCTGTCAAGCAGAAAACTCATTTGGGTAAAAGATGAGCATATGCTTTCGCTGTTCGTCATTGGCTCGCTTGAAAACTTCCAGGGCGGTTGTCTCTTCGTCGTTTAGGAACCAATAAGACATGGCTCCGCTTGTATGAACAGTGGCAGGACCATCTTCGCGGTGGAGTTTGTCGTTTAGATACCACATCTTCATACCGTTTGCATTCTCAACAGCAGGACCATCTTCGCGGTGGCGAACGCCATTGAGATACCATTCTTTGTCGCCGTTTGTCCTTTCAATAGCAGGACCATCTTCGCGGTGAAGTTCGCCGTTCAGGAACCACTGTTTGTTGCCGTTTGGAAAAGTCTTGCAAATAGGTTTGTTGTTGCTCATCGTGCTTACAGCTTACCACAGACCGGCACCGCTGTCAAGCAGAAAGTAGAGTTTGCAGATTAGTGATGTGCTTACACTTTCCACGAAACTGAAACCCCGAACATTCACACTTCCAGTTATCACCTTGCTTTGTGACTTTGTAAGTGTTGCCTCT
>Ga0208019_1001149_pt1 | contig 14148 bp, 31 predicted proteins | sample CB_VirMetaG_5_FD_184540 | JGI IMG/M metagenome (GOLD analysis project Ga0208019, IMG submission 184540) | Freshwater to marine saline gradient viral communities from Chesapeake Bay - CB_1508_1D Viral MetaG (SPAdes) (version 4) | ecosystem: Environmental > Aquatic > Marine > Coastal | place: USA...
GGAACCCGGTGTGTCCTTCTAGTTCGGCCAGCTCAACCAACGTGGGCTGACCAGACCGGAACTTGTTGCGTCGGACTTCGACGTAGGCTTTCATGCGTCCTCCCTGTAGCGACTGCATGGGTCATAGGTGTAACTGTAGTGCAACACAGCAGATATACCGAGACGGTCACGGAACCCTACGATCGGGATACGCTTCCCGAAAAACACAATATACAGTTCCTCTGGTTCCCAGTTGGTTTGAAATCTCTTGTCGCACTCTCTGGATTCCCAGATATCATCGTAATGTTTCTTGGGTATGTGCAGTTCTTCAATAGCTTTGACTATACCACATCCGTGGCGTATGGTCTGCGTAGACAGCCACTCTATAATTTCCTGTCCTGCGTCGTAGTGGCTCATGCGTCGTCCTCCGGAATCAGAGTCTCCATTCGTATCAACTGACACTCGTCCAGCGGGATCTTAAAGAACAACTCACCTTCGGGGCAATATCGGTTCTTGACTTCCTCCAGCCGGTCGGACGTCAATGAGTCAGGCTGAACGACCAGTGCTCGGTTCATGAGTTTATTGAGTACCCAAAACTCAGCTCCTTTGTCTGCGAACTTGGCTTTGCGCTCGGGGATGTTTAGCTCGGGGAATGGGAACTCGTCGGTGTTACCCCAGTGTTGCTTCACTTCGCATTCGATGTATTTCACAAAGTCCGTGGTAAGCTCCACAGGGTCGTACTCTTCCACGACAATGTCGGCTCCGTACCGGTCTTCGTTGTCACGAGCTTCCATCTCGTCGGACGCAGTGTTGATGTGGTGTCGTATGATCGCTCGTGCTTCAGCATCGTTACGTACGTATAGATTACCTGAGAATTTCTTGTAAGTACCTTTCACAACAGATCCCTTCGGTTTTAGTCAGTACCGGTGCGTTTTACGTCATCACGTAGGTTCTTTAACATCTTTAGATTTCGGTCGATCGTATCTAAAACCTTTATCTTTGGAGTCTTGACTGATGCCTCTCCTATTTGGAGTTCCCATTCATCTCTGTAGAAGTCATACAGTATAGTCAGTCCTCCAAATTCCCACTTGCTTTTCTTAAACATCATTTACTCCTATGAATCGTGTAGTTAGCCATGCGGCCCAGTTGGTCATTCTCGAAGTGCGGCTCCGCCACAGCGTAGGGGTAGTGGATGTGTAGGTGTGTCAGGAATACGTCTTTGTGTCCCGAATAGTACGAACGAATGGTCTCGACTTCAATCACCTTACGTATGTCGTCGACGGCGATACAGTCTATGTCCCAGTCCTGTACGTAGTCATCACTCATGATGCAGAAGCGATTGACCCAATACGCTCGGTCGAGTGCACATTTGTGCTGCCCATAGGTTACCATTACGTCCCGTAGTGTCAACCCATAGGTTGCGACTGGAGAGTCCTCAGGGATCAGCATGTCCTTGGCTTCCTGACTACGGTCGTACCATGGGAGGTCTGGGTCTAGCTGGTTCAGCTCAGCACGCAGTGCATCAGCCAGCGACAGCACCGTGGGCGACAGCTGGTTAGCCAGTGTCGTCTTGCCAGCTCCTATTCCGTTAGAACTAATGATTATGATTTTCACCGTGGCCTCCCAGACTCGGGATTCCGGACGGAGTCCTCATCCCTCGTTGTTGTGTACTTACTGTCTATGCTTGATGGAGCACTTCTTTTCCACTTCCATTGCTGAGTCAAACAAGGGTGTATGTCCTCTGGTAATGCCTCAATAATCTTACCGGTCATTGAACTACGTAGCTGCCACACAAGATACGTACACTCAGTGTTCAAGTAGGGTACTTCCTCACCGGGCTCCCATAGAGTTCGACCATCTATATACGTATCACGTATGCCAACAGATCTGTACGTAGCTCCAATAATGCGTCCGTGTACGTTCTCCGTGGTGTATTCCACCCCACGTATATTATCGTCTATGTATTTGAATTTACAGCTACATTTACAGTATACCCAGTCTCCAAATTTGTACTCATATTTCTCACTCATCGTGGTCTTCCTACCCAGAACACACAACCAGTTATCAATCCAGCGAAGTCCATCGCTAGATCCATCATCGAGTGAAACACGTACGCTTTGGTGTGTCCGATGGGTCCGATCGTGTGCCAGTCATGGACTTCTTTGTACAGCCCAGCTATGATGACCAGCATGAAACTAAACAACGGCTGACGAGTAATGATCGACAACACCACGAACGCTGTACACGACAGCCCAAAATGTAACAACCAGTCCATGCTCCTCACTCCTGCTCATGTACAAACTGAGCACTATCTATCGGATTAATCGTATTATACCATTTGTGTCTACTAATCCAATCCTCAGCTCGCTCTACAAACTCGTATCTATCCATGCCCGGATCACCGGGAAGCTCATTTGGATCTGTGATCATACGACTCTGGGATTGATAATGCCACTTAATGTATTGCTGCACCAGCCGCCGCAGCTCAAGCGCAGAGTTGATTGCTGTGTTTGCTTGAATTTCAGCCAACCGCTTACGCTCTTGTAATTCCGTGTATTCGTCGTAAGTAATTGTGATAGATTCAGGCATCACACCTCCCTCAGCCTAACGTCACGGTCCAATGGCTCCACCGTCCACCGGTAGCCGCATCTGTTACATACCATCAAAATGATGTCCTTTGTCTTCGAGTACTGCATGTTGGCATTGCGATGCCCACACTTGATGCATACCTGTGATATTGTCATGTTTGATTCCCTCACGCATTGGCCCACTCAGTTAACGCCTGCAGCAGAGCAGACGCTTCGGCTGCATTCATATACTCCTCTTTGGCGTAGGCATCATGATGATTACCCCATACCCAGTGCTCGTCGTATTCCCACTTCAGTATGAGTATGTCTGACGTGTTGTTGTACCACCACGACACTCTGCCAGCAGGACAACCTTCGCAGTGGAAATTAAATTCTATAGGTACTTTACTATAAAAGTTTACCATGTTTGGCTCCACCAGTCTCATCACTTGTATCTTTTGTATGAAGAGTCCCATTTACGTCTCAGCTTGCGTAGCTCGGCCACATCGTCTCGGTGCTCGTACACGTTGGGGTATTCCTGCAACACTCGGTCAGGTACGTCGTGCCCGTCCAGCAACGCATCCAGCACACACCGGTAGTGGTCACGTGCCAGTCGATCAGGATGCCGGTGGCACCACTGCATGACAGTCAAAGCCCAGTCAGGTGTGTCTCCATGTAACCACGACAAATCGCTCATGCACGTACCTCAGTCTAGTTTGATATCGGCCAGTGTATCAGCCACAATGGCTGAACCTTTGATCGGGATGGCAGGCTTCAGCTCGTCGTTGGTTGCGACCAGTGCGTCATTCAGCACGTCCACCGCAGCGTCGACTTCCGAGTCTGGTACTTCCCAAATCGTCTCGTCGTGAAAGTCAGGGATCCAAGGAATCATGTGGACTCCACGTTCTATTCTTAGTCTATCACAGTGCCACAAATAAATCAACAACAAATCGTGGGCGGTGCCTTGACAGAACCTGTTGACTACGTCCTTGAGTTTGGAATGATGACAGCACATGATCCGGCCACGGCCGTTGATAAATGCACCACCAGTGTTACGCCATTCTTCCTTGAGCCGTTCACCGAAAGCATCGTTACCTTCGAACAGCCGGTGAAAGGTGTCCCAGATAGACTGAGCCTCGTCCAACGACAGTTCGATCCCACGGTTCTCATACGTCTGCTGGAGCTTGCGTGGGTACGCACCGTAGTTCAGCCCTAGCTTACCAGTCTTGGCGACTCCCCGTTCGAACTTCAGAGCTTTCTTGGCTCGGTCCACGTCGTCCTGTGTTCGGCTGTCGTTGTCAGGATCATAGTGCTCACGCACCTTGTCAGCCATGGAAGGGATGTGACTGGCGAAAAACAAATACCCACAATTGGGTGCAGCATTGGGTCCGTACAGTTTCCACATGTTGGGGTCACGTCCGAACTCAGCCAGCACCACGTCTTCGATCGAGCTGAAGTCCAGCTGTACCAGCCGGTGTCTCGGGGCAGGCCCGAAGCATTCCAGAAACTCACGGTCCTTGGGCATCTGATGAAGTGAGATCTTACGACTCATCTTTCCCTCCTGACAGTCTGCCACTGACTGCACCACACGACTTGAAGTCTGGGTGGAACACTCCGGTGACCGGGTCACTCACAGCTTCCAACGACTGGGCGTACGTGTAGCGTTTACACACGTCGTTGTATGAACGTAACAACCGTCCGACTTCACCCATGTGAAACAGCGCATCCTTGTCAGTAGCCGGGTTACCTTTCTTGGTACGCACCTTGACTGGATTGCCGAGATGAACGTACAACAAATCGTGCAGCTGTTTGGGTGATCCGAAGTTGATAACTTCTTCGGTACTCACCGAGGTTTTCACCTGCTCGTTCCACTTCGACCACCGTTTAGTGATTGTCCCTGCCTTGGTAAACTTCGGTGGCTCTACATCAGCCCGGGCTTTGATTGCATCGTCTAGGCGTTTGGATACCCACGGAGCTACGTCAGGATGAGCGATCAGTGTCTGGTATGCTGACTGAATCTGTTGTGCCAGTGAGGATAAATACTGGTCGAGTTTACGTCTGTTGATACGAATACCATTTAGGTTAGACTCGGACAGCAACCGGCACAGCGTCATCAACTCTCGCTGGTGTTGTTCAACGAACGTAGATCCCCACGACGACCACTGCGACTGGGCCAACTGACCGAAGTATTGGTACGCTTGCCATGCAGCTTCAGCGTCCCATGCATTGTAGTGTGCAAACTCAGCAGGCTCCAGTGTAGCCAGCTTCGACATGGACGACTTGTCCAGTCCGTGTACGTCCAACAGCTCGTCCAGTCTAGACTTGTGTCCCATGTCCCAGCCAAGCACTCGTTCTTCCAAAGTCTCCAGTGACCATCGCTGACCTTCCCAGCCTTCGTTGGCCAAGTACCTGAACGCCAACAACGAGCACATAATCCAACGGTGCCAGTGTCCGGCCTGTGCGTGCAGCACTCGTCCGTCAAACGCCACGTTGAAAGCCGTGAGCTTCACGGTGTCCAGCCAGCGTAGTATGGCGTGCCACACCATCGGCGATACACCATTGACCAACAACACGGCGTAGCAGCCTTCAGGGCCAGCTATGCCTATGGACGTGACGTACGTGTCAGGAGACCAAGCGTCCAGTGACGTGGTTTCCAAGTCCACGGCGTAGGTAGAATGTGTGAGGGAACGTAGGAGATCCGTGACGTCGTGCAGGCTAGGACTCAGCAGAGTCGTCGGTGTCCGGGGAGTCATCGAAGCGGGAGAGAGAAGCGTGTATCCGTTCTGCGTTGAAGTCTTCATAGTCGCCTCTCAGTGTGAATTTGTTTACTCGTAGGTACGCCATCGGTGCGTCCCTGTCTTTGATCCAGCCTAGTGCTTCACGGTACGTGGTCATAGGTTCTGGCGGATCGTACGGGCAACGGCCGGAGGTTCGGACTTCGAACATACCAGCCGACGTGGTTGCGATGTAGTACCCTTGACCTCGGCCCAGTTCCATCTCTAACACCAGCCCGGTCAACAGCTCCGGGTGTCCGACGCAGTGCGACGAGAACGATCCCGGGTCATCAGCCACAGCAGCCATGAGTTGCTTCCATCGGTACGACAGCTGTTGTCCGTCACGTTGATACGGCCACACCACTTCGGAATGCCAGTCACCATCGGCGTCTACCAACATTAGTCGTACGCCTTGACCGTGGTGCTCCACGGACTTGATCTGTACGCAGTGTACGCCTGCCCTTAGGCGGGTACCGTCTCGTCGGTGCAGCGGGGTGTCTGTGGGTTGGGACGGGCGTGCGGCAGATACGTAAGGTTTATATGCCATGTGTGTCCCTCATACGTATTTCTAGTACGGTGGAATCGGGGTATGGTGATTTGAGGAAACGCTCCATCACTTCGTCCAGTGTAGTCTCTTCAGCCCACGTACCATACATGTCATGTGGATTTGGTTCAATCGTAGGTTTGGTCAAGTATACTAGGAACGTAGGCCCGATGGGTCTACCCATTACGATGTGCCATACCTTCATGATGACCTCCCTGTTATGTCAGTATAACATTTCGAAAGTGTTGTATGCGTATAACACGGAGCTCACTGGTCGTCGTCGGCAGGATTTTCGTCATCAACAATCTCCAAGTGTCCGTTGAACACAAACCCACAGCCACGCAAATGACGTTCGAATGCTTCCAACAGCTCCGTCAGCGACACGTAGTCACATTCGGTTGTTACCGTCTCGACCACGTCGTCGGTGTTGTACAGACTGGCGTAATGTTTACATATCCAAGTGTTTTTACTCATGACTCACTCCGTTCGTCGTTGATCCTTTAGTAGGTAGTTAATGATTGTGGGGTTACTTATCTATCCCCTGCAGTGAGTAGTTTGTCATCGCTTGTTTTAGCTTATCGCTCGGAGGCGGGGGGTTCTCGCCAATCTCCATCATACGATCGAAAGCCTTGGCAGCTAACAACACTCGCCACCCATCGTTCTGTGGCGGTTGCTTCACTGGTACCCAGTTACCCTCATCATCCACGGACTGCCATGAGGACTGGCGCATGTGAGACAACCAGCGATAGTGATCAGCTGGATCTATGAGTTCTTCAGATAGATCAGGGTATGCTCTGGTGGTCCGAGTGTAGGCCATGACGTAGGCTCGTCGGTAGTATGCGTTGAGTACACACTGCAACCCTGTCCAACGGAACACCCGTGGCCACACATAGATGTCCAGTTTCCAGAGCCAGCTGCGTACACACCAGCGTGAGTGTTTGTCATTATGATAACGAACACCTACACCACACGTACATGGCCACCGACAGTACACGTGACCGGGCCACACCAGCGCATGCAACGAGTCCCACGCTGGGCTCATGTAGCAGCGCACCTCGCCGAACTTCTCTTTGATCTGAACAACGGGCATATGGTGCAGACGCATCTGGGATGCCAGCATGTTGATAGCTTGATACAGCCTATCCCAATTGAAGTCTGTGTCTCCACAACAGTGCATCAGTCGTCCTCCGGTTGATCCAACGTCCACCAACCACAATCTGGACACTCGATGTACTCTCCACTCTGTCCAGCGCCATCGTCAGCCCAGTACCAATAAGCCATTCCTCCACAATTAGGGCACTGCATCAGCCACACCTCCCTCTATGCGGGATTATACAGCTTCGGATCTTACCGCAGCGCTTACACTTCCACTCTTTGTACACGTCATCCGAAAAAGATTCGGATACAGTAAGAACCCACTTGTGCTTAAACCAGCATAACCACCGCATCAGTCATACTCCCTCACCAATAGCCTTTCGCTCCACGCCAGCCCGGACCACGTACCATCCGGGTCGACGCACACTCCTGCCGTTTCCACTTGGATGAGGACAGGCCGCAGGTGCACGTGCATTCCAACTCAGTACTAACGGGGTTACCTTGACCATCGGTAGCTGTGATCACCTCGGTCGGTGTGTTGTTACGGTCATCGACCTTGGCTACTACGTGATGTTCTTTACCGCACGTGCACGTCCAGAGATACATGGGCATCAGGAATCCTCCCCGGAATGATTAGCTCCGTCGTCGGCGTGGTCTTGCTCCAGCTTCGGACTACACTGAACTTGGTACGCCCACGATCCGTCAGGCTTGAGTACCGCAATGAACGCTCCCAAGCATGGGGACTGGGGGTATCGAGCATGGCACCCGGCGTACAGCTTCGGAATTATCAGGCGCAGGTGCTCGGAGTACCGTGAGAATCCTACCATCGGCATAGGACACTCGGCGGCCCAGTCTGGAATACCGGGGATGAGGTTCGTCTCGGCCTTGGCTTGGTCACTTCCAGAGTATGTCACAGCTAACCATACCAGTGCTCCAGTGGCAACCGCAATCAGTGCGTTCTGGAAAATAACGTCTATTAATCTACTCATGTTGCGTTTCCTTTTTGATCTTCGATGGCGACGAGAAACATCTTGCGTTTGCGTAGTTCTGCGTCCACCATGGATTTGAGCATACCCTCGCTATGTGCGTTGCGGGCCTGCAGTTCCTTGTGTTTGGTAGTCAGCTCGTCCAGTTCACGGCCGCTGGTCTGTGCTACGTACTTCCACAGCTCGGCTAAGGTAGGCGGCTCCCAGTCTCCAACCAACCGTTGTTGATCGTAAGTCAGATGCATGATCTTGAATTCACACCAGTTGGTGTACTGCGACGGTTCTGTGCGGTAGTATGGATCGTACGTCATAGAGCTGTAGCCTTCCGGTATTTCTTCTGTGGTTACCCACCGTCCACACCACATGGTATCTGTATCATAGATCCATACGACTTGGAGTACGTACGGCTGTTCCCATCTGTTACCTTCGTCTCGCTCAAACCTACCTACGTACAAGCACTTGAGGTTCTTACCTCCCAGCCTTATGGTTTCTCTGTACACGGTTGCTTCCTTTCGGCTGTCGGCCACGTGTCGCACAGATGGTTCTGCATCTCGTGGTGGTCCAGTGTGTGTACCACGACGGTGGCGGGGACGAATTCTTTCGACAAGATGTGTGCCATGGTCTTAGGGAACCTAGTATACACAGTACATACATGTGTGTCGTACTGGTACACTTCAACACGATGGGTCATGCAGCTCATTCGGTCCTCCGAGTAGGGGAGAGCCGGACGCTTGGCCCGGCCCGGATGACGTCAATCCCATCCGTCACGGCATTGAGGGGTTAAGACATTTATAGCAGACTATTGACGTTCATCTGCCAACCTCGCACTTGCCTCTCGTGTCTCCCCGAAGGGGCAGGATTAGGGCTTTCGCACCCGCACCTGCGTGCCGGTCCTACTGGAACGGGTTCTCTTCAGTCTTGGGCTTCGGCTTGCGTGACTCGTACACGATGTAGTCAGCTTCGCCGTCGTCCTTGGACTTCTTGAAGCCGTTCGTGTAGATCACGATTCCGATCTTGGAGTTGTTGAATTTGTCGGTGAACACTTCAGCGTCCTTGAGATTCTTGGTCATCATGGTGCCTGCGAAGTATTCTTTTCCGTTTTTGTCTGTCTTGCGATACAGACGCCCCAAAGTCTTCAGCTTGTCATTGGTTGTGGTCATTCGACCTCCTGTGTGTCGGCCGGGTCTACGACTGTAGCCTCGGCCTTGGCTTTACATGACTGGGTCCAGTCGTCCCAGTTCCCACTGTGTTGGCGGCACTCGTCAGCGAATGCACAGTACTGGCATTTGTTGAAAGAATCTCGTTCACCCGTGGCAGTCAGCTGCGTGAACTTCTCAGGCACCTTGCGCTCACGGATGCATTCGTCTACGTACGAATAAAAGTCTCGGATCGACTGCGTGGTGATGTACGTCTCCACCCACGTGTCACCTTCCGGTCGGTACCAGAACGTGTCGCCACGCCACTCGCACTGGTATGCTTGGTGGCACGGGCCTACGCCCATCAGCTCACCGTTCCGATCGTACCGCAGGGCCGGGTGGCTCGGACTGCATGCCCGCTCCAGATTCAGATGTACGTAGTTCTGTCCGTTGCACTTGGGTCCGATGTGGAACGTGTTACGGTTGACATACAGCAACGTCCCGGGTGCTCCTAGCTGCCACGTATAGTGTGCCAGCTGACACAGTGCTGGAGTCTTGGGCTGGCGTTTGAGGATAGCAGAGATTGCTGCCCACACTGACGTCACAGCCTTGTGCTCCACGACTTCCACGATCTCGACGGCTCCACCGGTCGTACGTCCCAGTACGATGTCAGGTGTACAGTGTACCGGTCGACCAGACGCCACGGCCCACTGGGCTTTGATGGCTTCGTCAGGGAACACGATACAGTCAGGCTGCGCTTCCCACGCTTCGGTAATGACCTTGCGGGTCTGGGCTTCCGATCCGTGCCCGAGTCCGAAGATCAGGCTGGTGGTAAAGTCGATGGCCTCAGAAATACCCAGCGCTCGTAGCACCGGCAGCCGTGGGCATTCGCCAATGTGTTTGCCGGATATGGTAGCACCGGAGTTGCCAGCGTGTAGGTGTCCGTCTTGGTCAGCCTTGCGTGCGTCGTACGTGGCGTTGGCCAGTGCGGCTCCGTCGTGCATCAGTTTCGTAATGTTAGGTCGTACGGTATTCGACATAATTCGTAACCTCCTAGCTCCACACTAACACACCGAGCTGGGAGTGTCAAGTAGAATAATCATACAACTCGTTAAGCAGACATTCAATCTCATCTCGTAGGCGATGAATCTCTGCGTGTTGCTCGTTGAGCTTATCCACTACCAGCTGTAAATCACGATACCAAACACGATCCTCTGGCTCTGTTAAAATGCATTTGAATCCGTCTGGTCCTACAAGTCCGTCATAGTCATCATCCCAGTCACCGCTGTCTACTGTGTGGTATACTTTAGTTTCCATTTATCACCTCACAGGGCGTCGAGTCAGTCTGGAAAATTCTTCAGGCAGAACCTCTCGGACTCGTTCCCACATGGGGCATTCTCTTTCTTCGTCAGGACGGGGAGGGTACACTGTCACCACACGTACAACCGTCTGGTGATTCACACTGTCCCACACCGCAGCCACATACTCCACTGGCGCATTCGTCTCCGCTGCCTTCCGTAGTGCCTGCTTCCGTCTCTCGTTTGTTGTTCGCTGTGTCACCTGTAGCCTCCAGCTGTGCCATAGCTTGCTGCTGTTGTTCCGCCTGTTGTTGTAGCAGTGCTGTCCTCAACACCTTGAGCGCCAGCATTACGATGTACTTGGGATCACCGACGTTGCCGTTCAGTGCACGTACGTTGTGCAGCAGCTGGGCTTCGCTGGGTTTGAAGTTGATCCTCAGTGATCCGGGTTTCCGTTTCGACATGTGTCCTCCGACGTTAGTCAGTACTTAAGATCTATATAAAGTACTATAGTACTATACACAGTACTGAAGTATCGTGTGCTAAGTAAGTACTTAGAAAGTGATAAGAACTGGGGTATAGATCTAAGTACTAGCGTAGAGTTCTCTCTGAAGTACTACGACTTGGCAAAGTGTGCCACGAGTTTCCACTCGATGGCGTCCGGGTCTAAGTCGGTGACGACTCGTCGCATAGACTTGGCGTCTGAGTACCAGCCAACGAAGCATCCGTCAGGCCCACGGCCCAAGATGTTCCAGTGCCTGCGCCCAGTGTCCATCGCTACGAACATCCGAAAGTCTGCCAGCCGGTATAGAGTCGACAGTGCCTGCCACTTAATGCTACTCATGATGCCCCCCTGTTACTCATCTCGACCTCCTAGTTTCAGTCTAATATATATCTTGGGTGATGTCAAGGATTATTATTGTACTCGTTGGTCAGCTCCCGCAGCTCGTCCAACAGCCTCTGGATTTTCGTTAGGCTTTCCATAACTGAAGCTGGTGGTGATCGGTGTTGCCCAGTTTGAATCCTACCATGACTGTGTGAAATCCACAGCGGGTTAGTTTTCTCTTGACAACGCCGGAAGTCCTTGAGGTGTATGATGTTCATGGTTTGTCAACCTCTTTTTATCCGTCGTACTGTTTACGTACGAGGTTCGTCGTTGTCTCCGGGGTAAGTACACCTCGTCCCTTCGGGCTGGCAGACCACGGACGGTTGGGTGTCGGCTGCGCCGGGTACACCTTGATCGCTACAAACTTACCAAAAAGTATAGATTGAGGATCGTCGATCATCCGGTACTCTATCACCGGTTCCGGGCGTTCAGCAGCAGCGCTATCATGATCAGTAACGCTATGTACAGCGTCGGTCCCATCGCCAGTATCCATCCCACATGATCCAATGTCGCTACTTGATTCATCTCCGGTGACCTCCGGTTTACGATCTTGCCATTGTATTTTACGCATCACATACCTCGTCGTCCTATAGACACAGTCTGGTGTGAACACAGTTCACGCAGCTAGTGATACTCATCATCACCAACCACAGCACGACTACCCAAGTGTTCTGTAAACATCTCATCTATGCGTATCCTTTCTTCGTCGCTGTCTGCCAGCAACACGTGCGCTACGTACCGTAGTCGCTTCATAGCTTCGTCAGCCTCTGGTCCACCACACGATGCGACGACCGCCACCAGCTTGCCGAGTAACTGAGCTACGTAGTATTGATCTGTCAGTGTAAGGTTATTCACTGTAGTACCCCCTGAATTCGTCGCTCACCCTGTGCCACGGCGACCAGCTTTGGTTGTGCAGCCACTCGTGCCAATATGCGTATTGTCCCATGCGTCGTGAGTCCAACCGGCCTCCGTCTTTAGCAGCAAAGATAGCTTCGGACCGAACCTTCGACTCTTCCGAGTACATTGGGTCGTCCAGTATCATCCACTTGTGATGCAACACCGGCCCGTGTTTGTACGTTCGGTGTGTCCAACGTCCGGTCGTGTGGTTGAACGTAGTGTACTCAACCAGCACCGGCTCGTGTCGTGTCCACCAGCCTCGGTACCGCAGCCACGACGTGGTGTTTGGTCCGTACTTAACTACGTTGAATGAATGCTCAACTTCCCTCGACCACCCCAGAGGCATGTCTGGATGTAGTGGATCTATCTCACGTACGTGTACGTAGCGGGTTCGTCCTATGGTCTTCACGCTCCTCACTCCTCTCTGACGTTCGTCGTTTCGTAGCTTACACCCAGTACTGTCCAAGCAGCCTGCGCCTAAGTTCGTCGTTGTGGGATGACGCACCACATGTACACGTCCCGTGCATAGACGGACACGTACACCAGCGACGTTGTGATTCAAACTGGGCCTGTGGGTCAGCCGACTGTCCGGTCGTCGGGTCGGACGGAGGTGCGGACGTCCCCGGAGCACCGAGACTGCTGTAGGCTTGTATCGACTTCCACGACTTGAACGAAATCCACGCCACGTTGGCGTAGTCTCGACGTGCTTCGTCTTCGTACACCAACCCTTCCCATTCTTTAGTATCACGGTTGTACATACCAAACATAGGCCACTGGTGCAGCTGGTTACCGAGGTAGATGGCATCTACTTTGATAAAACGGACATATGCGTTACGTACCTCTGCCGCTTCCTCGGGTGTACCGCAGCGCACGGCTACGATGATATCGTTGTCACTCATGGTACCCTCCCCATTAAGTTATGATGTAGCGTCAGTTAGCGTACATCAACGCCTACGTGAGCCGCTAACCTACGACTCAGCGTACGTTAGCGTATGTTGAGGTGGTAGATTTCGTATCCAGACGTGCGTCTGATGCTACGCCATACCCCACTCAGTTCCACCCATCGCTGTGTGCGTGTACCTTCCTTCGGAATGTCCCGCCGTACGGTGACATAGATGTCTGTAGGATTGATGGACTCGCTAGCGATGCGTGTCAGTTCCCACGTAATCTCACGCTGCACTTCTGGGCTCACGGTGTTCAACACGTAAGTGCACAACACCACGTCGTAGTGGGCCGTGTCGTTCAACACGTTGAAGTCGGCTTGGTTCGGGTCGAATCCCACAGCGTACGCTCCGATCGAGCCCAGATAGTCAACGTCCCGACCACGTCCGCAACCGTAGTCCAAGATGGACTGGCGGAACATGAACTTGATGTAGTTGTGATTGATCAGCCAGCGCAGCGGCAGACTAGGCTTTTGCCGTGCGATTGCCGTACGGCCTGACGTGGTATCCAGCGTAGCAGTATTCATGATGACCTCCGTGGCTCGACCTCATTCACTGATTTCGTAGTCCAAGTATTGACACAGCCCCTTGAGCATACGTCGGGCTGTTCGCTTGTCGATAGTTTGGCACCCAATGTGTAGCTTGCCTTTGTATATGTATGGCACGTAGCCTTCAATGTCTGGCCCTAGCCAATCCACTTCTCCTACGAGTTCAAGTTGGAGGATTTCCCATAAACTGTTGATGGTTGCGTCTGCATACACCAGATTGCCTTCCGTGTCCATGTATTTTTTATCGTCCACTTTACTAGCGATGACAAACATATCTCCGTCATACCCGTCAACTCTTTTATACACTTGTCCGATTTTCATAATGCGTCCTCTAAGGGAGCCACTGTGTGACTCCCCTACGTGTGAGTGTTACGCCGCAAGACTGGCACGCCTATGCAGCAAGACTGGCACGCAGTGCGATGACGTCGGCCAGCAACTGACCGTCGGAGCTACGGGAAGTCCACAGTGACTTCGACTCCTCACGGCGGATCTGGTTG
>Ga0208019_1001151_pt1 | contig 14135 bp, 7 predicted proteins | sample CB_VirMetaG_5_FD_184540 | JGI IMG/M metagenome (GOLD analysis project Ga0208019, IMG submission 184540) | Freshwater to marine saline gradient viral communities from Chesapeake Bay - CB_1508_1D Viral MetaG (SPAdes) (version 4) | ecosystem: Environmental > Aquatic > Marine > Coastal | place: USA...
CGCAGTTGCAACAAAGAAAAATGCAGAGTTAAGCACCGATGTCATGGACGACATCTTAGAGTTCGCCGGCGAAGGTGCGGCGTACGACAGCAGCGAGATGCAGATCCCGTTTGTTCGTATTCTTCAGGCGATGTCGCCACAGTTGAAGAAGCGTGAAGCGGAGTACATCGAAGGTGCAGAACAAGGTGACATGTTCAACACTGTAACCAAACAGTTCTGGACTGGCGAAGACGGACTGATCGTGATCCCTTGTTTCCAGACCACAAAGTATCTGGAGTTCACACCTCGTGAACAGGGAGGTGGTTTCCGCGGCGAGATCGCAGCAACCGATCCAATCCTGCAACGTACCACACGGCAGGGAGCAAAAGAGATCCTGCCAACTGGCAATGAGTTGGTTAAGTCAGATCAGCACTACTGCCTGATTGTCGCAGAAGACGGATCCTATCAGCCTGTTGTGATCGACATGAAGTCGTCTCAGCTAAAGGTGAGCCGCCGTTGGAAGACGCAGATCGCCCTGCAAAAGGTCAAGCACCCGAAGACAGGCCAGTCGATTACACCTCCGCTCTTTGCAAATCAGTGGAAGTTCACTACTGTTGAAGAGAGCAATGACCAAGGGTCGTGGTTCAATTACCAAATTGAATTGGTAGGGTTGATCCAAGATCGTAACTTGATGTTAGAAGCCAAAGCCTTCCGAGACAGCGTTGCCTCGGGAGAAGTGAAAGCTGCACCGGAGGAGGGGCCGTCCACTGCCTCTTCTGCGGTAAACGAGAGCGACATTCCGTTCTAAGCAGCCTCGGGGTTAAGGGATCGGGACATGCCTTAACCCCACTTTTTCACACATTGGAGCAGTTTATGTCACAAGCAAAAAGACTGCTTGCCGCATACGTCGGGGCGACGAACGCTCACGGCACGACGATTGTTGGTCGAGTTGGGCGGAACGGTAAAGCAGAAAGCCAAAGTAGAATTGTCCGAGAGCCGCTGACCGAGGAGTTGGTACAGGGGCACATCGATGGGAAGCGTGGCGTTGGTGCGATCCCAATCAACAACGACAACGAATGCAAGTTCGGTGCGATTGACGTTGACGTCTACGACTTGAACCACAAGGAGTTGCAGGCCAAGATCCAAAAGTTGGACCTGCCATTGCTGCATTGCCGGTCGAAGTCGGGCGGTGCCCACCTGTATTTGTTTCTGAAAGAGTTTGAGAAGGCAGCCATTGTCCGAGAATACCTGACAGAGATGTCTATCCTCTTGGGGTACAGCGGATGCGAGATATTCCCGAAGCAGGACCAGATCATCGCAGAGCGTGGCGACGTGGGCAACTTTATCAACATGCCGTATTTTGACGCCGAGATGCCGCAGCGGTTCTGCTACAACGAGAACACTGAGGCGATGGAACTGGACGAGTTCTTGGACGCCGTTGAAAAGAAACGCACGTCGTTGGCGGAACTGGAAGCGGTTCGTGCCACAAAGAAGATGCGCAAGCATTTCGAAGACGGGCCGCCCTGCCTACGGTACATATTCGAGAACGGCCCACAGTCGGAGCCGCGCAACAAGCTGCTGTTTATGATAGCGTGGTACTGCAGGAACAAGTTCCCTGACAGTTGGCAGGAGGCGCTTGAAGAATACAATCGTACGCTTTGCTCTCCGCCTCTCCCTGCAAAAGAAATGGCGACGCTGATCGGGCAGCACGAGAAGAAAGATTACGGGCCTACCTGTAAGGACGAGCCGTTCAAGTCATACTGTGACCCGCAGCTTTGCGCAACGGCACGGCCCCGCCTCTCCCTGCAAAAGAAATGGCGACGCTGATCGGGCAGCACGAGAAGAAAGATTACGGGCCTACCTGTAAGGACGAGCCGTTCAAGTCATACTGTGACCCGCAGCTTTGCGCAACGGCACGGTACGGCATTGGCTCAGATGCGCCTGATGCACCACAGGTTGGTGGTCTTACGATCATGCTGTCGGAGCCACGGCTCTACTTCATGGACGTTAACGGAACCCGCATCCAGTTAACCACTGAGCAGTTGCAGAACCAGACGCTGTGGCAGAGAGCCTGTATGGAACAGTGCATGTTCATGCCACCGACGACGAAGGCTCGGACGTGGCAGCAAATGGTCAACGGTCTCATGAGCCAAGCCACATACTTGGATGTGCCAGAGGAACTGACGATCAAAGGGCAGTTCAAGGAACTACTCCGCTCATACTGCACAAGCTACGTTCGTGCGATGGTGCCTGAAGAGATTGAGATGGGCAAGCCGTGGACCGATGGCGGCGTAACGAAGTTCAAGTTAGATGGCCTTCTTGAGTTCTTACATAACCGCAGGTTCAAAGTCGAGAGCCGAGGCGCGATCACCCAGATGATACGGGACTTGGGCGGAGACAACACAAAGCAGAATATAAATAAGCGGACCGCACAGGGGGAGACAAGAAGCACGGTTCGTTGCTGGTTTGTCCCTGCATTTGATGAAGAAGAAATTGAGCTACCTAAAAAGGAGATGAGCAATGACATCCCATTCTAACCGACTGCTGCGCGTAGGTGAGGTGGCAGCCCTGTTGGGTGTGTCTAAGTCCTACGTTTACAAGTTGGCGCAAAACTCGACCAGTTTCCCGAAACCTATTGTCTTGGGCGATGAAACCAACAAGCGGTCATCGAGCCGTTGGGTTCTGTCCGAGATCGAAGACTGGGTAAACTCAAGACCACGGGGGAAAGACCATGATTGAGAACGCGAAGTTAATCCTGGGACCACCTGGTTGTGGCAAGACACACAGGCTGATCGACGAGATCCGAGATGCGTTGGCACAGGGGGCACACCCTTCCCGCATTGGTGTGATTTCGTTTACGCGGAAGGCTATCGAAGAGATGGTAAGCCGCGCCTGTGCTGAGTTCAATCGGACACCAAAAGACTTTCCGTACATGCGGACAAGCCATTCGTTTGGGTTCCGTGCGCTTGGGCTGCAGCCTTCTGACATCATGAACAAAGACGATTACGACAACGTCGGAAGATTGGTGGGCCTGACGTTCGAAGGCAACATGTCCACCGACATGGACGAAGGGATGCCGTTGGTTACAATCGGTGGATCGGGGGCCAACTACTTACAGATGTTGGATCGATCACGGTTACGCATGGTCTCGTTGGAGCAAGAGCTCAACGACGTTGGCGACTGGAACCTGTTTATGGCAAAGCTGCGGCAGTTGTCAGAGCAGATGGAAGAGTACAAAGCGACGACCAACAAGTATGACTACGTCGATATGATCGAGAAGTTTGTTGCGGTAGGGGAGACGCCTTCGCTTGACTATCTGTTTATCGACGAGGCACAGGACTTCACGCCACTGCAGTGGGAGATGGCGAAGAAAATCGCTGCCGCATCTGACCAAGTCATTATCGCAGGCGACGACGATCAGGCTATCCACCGATGGACAGGGGTCGACGTGAAGTTGTTCATGGACTGTGCGTCAGGCATCGAGGTTCTAAACCAGTCGTATCGTATTCCTGCAGCCGTACACCGGCTTGCCATGGAGATATCTAGTCGCATCACTGACAGGCACGACAAAGAGTTCTTGCCTCGCGAAGAAGAGGGAGCCGTTGAGTGGGTCTACCATCTTGAAGATATCCCACTGCACGAGGGCTCGTGGACAATCATGGCGCGGACCAACGGGTACGTCCAAGAACTGGCAGCCCAGATCAAAGGCATGGGGTTTAAGTATTCCATCAAGGGTCGGTCGAGTGTGTCGGAGCAACTGGTTGCCAACATCTACACATGGGAAGACCTGTGCGCTGACAAGTCTGTTTCAGTACAGAGGGCCAAGGATTTCTATGCGGCGGTTCCGAAGCAGGGACAGAACGCAGTTGTTAAACGCGGGTCAGCCCAGTTGTTGGAGGCATTGGATCCTGACGGAGAAGTTAACATGCAAGACTTGACAGTTAACTTTGGGCTTCTGGTTGGGGCAGACACTGGGGCATACGATGTGTTGCGTGTTTCGACAGCCGAGCGTGAATACATTGACGCACTCCACCGCCGTGGGGACGATCTGTTGTCACAGCCTCGCATAAAACTGTCAACGATCCATGCTATGAAGGGCGGGGAAGATGACAACTGCGTGGTGTTTCTTGCCTCCACAAAGGCAGCGACGACGAGCAGATACCAAGACGACGAGCACCGTGCGTTCTATGTTGCGGTGACAAGAGCCCGAGAAAAGTTGTACATTTTGCAGACCAACAACAAATACAGGTACACAATCTAATGCAAAGAAACCTATTCGGCAGCGATCTACACCATCAGATCAAGAATGAACTCAACCTGATCGACGTGGATTGGAACATCCCACCCGAGTACCCAGACCTGACCTCATACAAAGAGGTGGCCGTGGACTTGGAAACGTATGACCCCAACATCAAAACTCTGGGCCCTGGTTGGGCACGGAAAGACGGACACATAATCGGCATCGCCGTAGCGGCGGGGGAATACAAAGGTTACTTCCCGATGCGTCACGAGAACGGTCACAACCTTGACCCAAAGTTCACGCTCAAATGGATCGCAAAACAGTTGGCTGTGCCTGACATGAACGTGATCATGCACAACGCAACCTACGATGCGGGGTGGCTACGGGCCGAGGGCGTAGAGATCAAGGGCCGGATCATCGATACGATGATAACGGGCGCGTTGGTTGATGAGAACCGTTGGTCGTTTGGCCTTGATGCGATGGCCCGTGATTTTGTGTCCATGCGCAAAGACGAGAAGCTGCTGCAAGCCGCGGCCAAAGAGTGGGGCGTTGATGCAAAGGGAGGCATGTACCTTCTGCCGCCAAAGTATGTCGGCCATTATGCGGAACAGGATGCGGTGGCCACGCTCAAACTGTGGCAAGCCTTGAAGGTTGAGTTGGAGAAGCAGGATCTGTGGAGCATCTGGAACATCGAAACAGACCTGATCCCATGCCTGTTGGACATGCGCAGCAATGGGGTGCGTGTGGACATGGACAAAGCCGAGCAGAATAAGCGCATCATTAAAGAACAGACCTCGCTTCTGCGGGATTATATTAACCGTGAGGCGGGGATGAAGGTTGACATCTGGGCGTCAGCTTCGATTGCAAAGATGTTTGATGCGATGGGGATGGAGTATCCAAGGACGCCGATCATATCCCATATGGAAAAGACCACACTGGAAGACGGAACCGAAGAAGAGAAAGAAGTTGTTACGGGGGGCAATGCCCCGTCGTTCACCAAGGCGTGGCTCAATGACCACTCCGCCAAAGTCTGTCAGGCGTTGGTTAAGCTGCGGGAGTTGGACAAGGCGGACGCCACGTTCATCGACAGTATCCTGCGCCACGAACACAACGGCCGCATTCATACCGAACTCCACTCCACCCGTCGCGACGAGGGCGGCACGGTAACGGGTCGGTTCTCGTCATCAAACCCAAACCTACAGCAGATCCCTGCCCGTGACCCAGACATCAAGCGACTGATCCGTGGTCTGTTCGTTCCAGACGAAGGGATGAAGTGGGGGTCGTTTGACTATTCGAGCCAAGAGCCACGGTTACTGGTGCACTTTGCAGCAAGCATGCCCGACTACCTGCGGCATCCTGTGGTCGACGAGATTGTCTACGAGTTCAACAACGGGGACGTTGACCTGCACCAGATGGTGGCTGATCTTGCAGGCATCACACGCAAACAGGCAAAGACGGTTAACCTTGGTATCATGTATGGCATGGGCGTAGGTAAACTATCCGACCAGTTGGGTATCTCTAGGGATGACGCCAAGGCCTTGATCCAACGGCACCGTGACAAGGTTCCGTTCGTTAAGCAGCTTGCGGATACGGCTTCCAAACAGGCGGCGGAAAACAAACAGATCCGTACGTTACTGGGGCGGCGCTGCCGGTTTAATCTGTGGGAACCTATTTCCTTCGGTGCCGGTGGGCCACTGCCGTACGAGGAAGCAATGAAGATGTACGGGCCGCACATCAAAGTTGCCTTTACTTACAAGGCCTTAAACAGATTGATCCAAGGATCGGCAGCCGACCAAACAAAGAAGGCGATGCTTGATTGCTACAAGGAGGGATATACCCCTATGCTGACAGTTCACGATGAGTTATGCTTTAACATAGAGAGCCAAGAGCAGGCTGATAGGATTAAGGAGATCATGGAAACCGGTGTGCCGCTCAAGGTCCCCTCTAAAATCGACGTAGATATTAAATCTGATTGGGGAGAAATCGAATGATCGATCCAAACATTGGCCCAACACTAGGTCTCAAAGACATGCACCCTATGCAAATTGAAGCTCTGATGGAGTTCATTGGCATCACGCTGAACCTTGCTTCGCTGACCAACGACACGGAAGTTGTTGTTGAAACGGAGGCCTTTGCCGACGAACTTATCAAACTGTTCGGCGGCAACGGCGTGAAGGTAAACATCGAGGTCGACTACTGACCCTGCGACCGCCTTGCAATCTCTGCATTCGCAGCCTGTGAGGCGGGATCCCCACCCAACAATGACGGCGCAATAGCTTGCGCACGTTGGATGATGCCGGAGCCAAGGCGCTCGGCCCCTGATACAGCACGATTAATTAACGACGGTCCCTGAACAGAGGGGGTTTGTTCAGGAGCAACGACCTCCTGCATTTGCTCTTGCGTGATCTCCGGCTGCGGAGTTACCATAGGAGGGTTCTCTGTTAGTACTCCGGAAACCGCTTGATCCGCTTCGCGTTGGCGATCCTGACGACGGCTTTCGAGACGGGCATCACGCTCGGCCTTTGCCTGCTCAGGTGCCAGAGGCATGCCGCGCCGTTCGTTTGACAGGCGGTTGTACTCTTCCCATGGGCGCTCTTCAACAAGGTACGTCTTGTCTTCGTTGCGCATCTCCATCATCACTTCTTTGATGGTCTCTTTCGCGGCGAGCCCAGGATAAAATTCGCCACGCATGATCGTGGCCATCTCAGCAGTCCCCAATCCCGCTTGCTTTAACTCCCGACGAATGACGTCGTCGCTCGTACCCATGGCACGAGCCGCCTGCACCTTGTAGTACAGGCCGCTCTGCACATTGTACAGTTCGTCTAAGTATTTCTCCCAGCCAGCGATGGTTTCTTCTGTTGTAGCATCCGCACGTTTGATCTCACGGTTGGCTGAACCCTTGGCCGCGGACCGCAGTGGCAGGTACTCACCGCCCTGGAAGCGGAAGTCGGTGCGCGTGTTGATAACGATGGGCGTGAAACCTGAGACAGTACGGGCCAACTCTTCGTTGATTGTGTACTCTTGACCACGGCTCCCTGGTTCCTCTATCAGCGCACGAGTAACACGACCAGCTTGCAGCTTTCCTCCCCGCTCTTCGACAAACATCCGGCCGTAACCTGGAATGTATGTGCCCATAATATGGGTTACACTCTTTGACACCTTGTCTCCAAAGCTCTCTTGTGGATCATAGACCCGCGAACCAGTCTGCGTTTCCCCGCCACGACCAATCCACTCCTGTGGAAGTACGTCTCGTACGCGTTCGTACAACAAGGATTCCGAGAGGAACGGTTCGCTGTATCCCTTCACCCCTGACCACGCAGAGTTCAAGATCCGAGATGCTTGATCTTTGCCCAGTTCGCCCTGCTCATAGTAGGTCCGGAGGGCCGCCCGTGCAGGATCCAACACAAACGCATGGGGGAAGATGTAGCTCTGGTCGCCCAACGTGATCTTCCCACGCTTGTCGTTGTCGATCACGAGCATGGAGTGACCATCGTAGAAGTCCGCAGCTAGTGTTTGGGCGGCGTTCATCTCTGTGTCTGTGGTTCCAGTGGCGAGCATCGACGCCTTAGTAATTGCCGCAGGCATGACAGAGGAGACTGCAACATAGGATCCCAGACGTTGGGCCCCGATCCCACGGATCTGACGCTCCAGTATCTGGGCTGCGTCGTCGCCAATGGCTGCACGCAATGCGTCATCCGCCTTGAATGCCAACTCATTAATGCCACGGGACAGAGTGTTTGCAGAGTTACGGATGTTCTCAGACGCAAACGATGTAAAGTTACCAAACACAGGGATCGCATCCAGGCGGCGGATAGCTTTACCGACACGGTTGTAGACCGGCATTGTGTCTTTAACCGTGTCACCAGCCATGGTCAGTAGGAAATTTGCTGGCGACTGGTCAAGCGCCATCGATGCACCACGTTTCGCGATCCCTTGGTCGATGAATGATTTTTGTATGGCTGCCAACGCACCCTCGGGCAAGGCGTTGATATCCAGATTAGCTTTGCCCAGCGCATTTGTAATCTTGCTTTGCTCTGCAAACACAGACATCAGCTTGAAATAGGAGTCAGAATCAGAGTACAGGCGTTCTAGCTGCTGCATGAACGGAACCATGGTGTATGTCGCGTCATCTGCCAGCTTCTGTAATTTACCTGTAAACTTAAAGTCAGCTGCCATCTCTTTGAAATCGCGCAGCGCAGAGGTCACAAGGCTAGTGTCCATGACCCCCAGAGCACCTAACTCACGGGCGTACTTGCGTAAACCAGCATCATCCATGCTCTCGATGTTTGCAGCGATTAGGCGGAACGTATCGACGAAGTCACTGTCCCGCTTGAGGTTGCCGTTCTGTGCCAGAGCGATACCGTTACCGGTGATGTTGCGAACTTGGGATAGAAGGTTAGGAACGATGGTCATACGTTGCGCCTGACCCTTGAGCAATGCACCGGCGGCAATCGCCTGGCCGAGCTCATCCATGCCCATACGGGCGGGAGTTGTCAGAGCCTGCTTGACCTCTGGTGTGACGTACATTCCGGTCAGGTTGGCATAGGGCCCAAAGAACGATTCGCCTTCGCCAGCCTCTAACTTGGTGTAACCGCTGTTACTAAACAGATCCGCCGCCGACAGCTCAGCTTCGGCACCAGTGCGACCCACTAGACCAGAGTTCTCAATAAAGTTCTCCTCCATCTCTGGCCCACGGATAATTGCAGGGCGCTTGCCCTGTAGCAAATCTTTGTATCCCTGTGAGGCAGGGACAGCAAATTCGTCAGCCATGCGCCGATAGAAGGTAAGGCCGGCAGTGGTTTGTGCCATGTCAGAAATTGTGTTAATAAACGCTTTCTGCGGGTCCACTATTTCGCCCATCAATTCACGCGTCGCCGGCAGCTTGTTAAGCTCTGGTACACGTTCAATCAACATGTTGTCGACTAGGCTGACCACGCGACCAGGCATGATCACTTCGTTGTTTTGTTTCAGAGCCGCGCGTTTTTCGCGAAGCGCCGCCTCCGGAGACAACCGGCCCTCCGATAGATCTAAACCTATGTATTTCAACAGCTTACGACGAGCAAACTCATTAAGGTCCTCTTCGGTTACGCCTTGACGGAATCTGCCGGATCCAAACAACTCATCAAACTGTTCTTCAAACTGCTTTTTGTACTGCACAAACTCACGCGGACGCTCGGCATCAACCTGCCGAGGGGCAACGTCAAAAACGTTCCGCACAAACTCACGCATTTCTTGAGCCGCAGCTGTGAATTGAGGGGAGTTGAAATCCAACTCTGAATAATACTTAGAGGCATCGTCATACATATCGAACCGACGACGAAGGTACGCGCCAACTTGTTCACGGTTCTGTTTGATCGTGGTCAGCGCATCACGCAACGGGCCGCCAGTGGCATCGCCAACCTGTTGCTCCAACTCAAAGATCATTTTGTCTTGGAACTCTTGATCCAACCGCAGCATGCGCCGCGCCGACGTCTTCGCAGTTTCGTTAAACCCATCAAGCGCAGCTTCGTTGCCGGTGGTCAAGAAGTCATACAGCTTGTTCTTGATAGTCTGACGGGTTTTCTTCCGCATCTTCGGGACTTTGACGATGTTCATAAACTCGCCAATGTTCTTCTCGAAATCTTTGTAGTACTGGAACGCCTCGCGTTCAGCTGTGTCCCGCACCGCTTTAACATCAAACGCCTCTTCCATGACGGTAGCATCGGCCAGGGCCGTCGGGCTGAACCACTCTTTCAGTTTTGTTGCGGTAGGCTTGACCCCAGGTGCGCGGGACAACAACTCTGTACCAACGCTAAACGCTTTCTGCGCACCACGGGCCAACCCAGACGAAACCTCTGACACACCAGGGACGGTGCCAATACCACGGATCGTGGCCCCTGCCACAGGCAGACCAACGTCAAATGTCAAACTCGCCAACCCACCCTCAACACCACGTTTGAACTTGTTGGACAAACGGTTGTAGGCTAACTCTGCACCCGACATCTGTGATGTGTCTGTTGTCTTGAGTGCGTCGGGCATAAAGTCAAATGAGTCCGACATGGTGGGACGGCCGTCTGGTGTAACCAATGTTTCATAGCCCATAGTTGCAAGAGCCGTCGTGCCGATCATACGGGCACGAGATCCAACCAAAGCCTTTCCCAGATCTGTGCCGCCGAACTTCTCCGCTGACTTGAAGAATTTACTCTTAGCAGGGGCGGCAACAATCTTGCCACCTTTGGCTACTGTGCTGGCACGCCCAAGCCAGCCTGCGATTGGGATAAACCCAAGGCCAAACGCAAGCATCTCTTCTGTGATGTTGCCTGCCGAGGTGCGTGGGTCGAGATCATATTCTTTTTTAAACCCTTCAAACGCATCACTTACCGCGCGAGAATACTCTGTGCCAAATGCAAGATCTGTGCCAACCGCCGCCATCTCGGAAATGCCCTGTGCGATTGTAATTGGAGCGGCAACAAGACCGCGGCCGATGTCCGTGAACCGCGATTCCTGAAACGGAGCTAGTGTGTCTTTTGCCTGTTTAGCAATGCGTTCAGCACCTTCGTCATCTCCGGACAGTTTGAGATCGATGGCTTGTTCTTTCAGAGCATCATAGTCACGAACAGCACGGGCGTGATCCGCCAGTTTCTGTGCTCCTTCTTCGTCTCCGGACAGTTTGAGATCGATGGCCCGTTCGCGAAGTTCTTCAAATGTGGGCATCTAGGTGCTCCTTACAGGCCTAATGAGTTGCCAATCGCGTCACGATTTGAATTTGTGCCTTGTTCTTCATCGGTTCCACCCTTGCCGTAAAGCCGTTTAACAATAGGTGAAACTTTAGTAACGGCATCGGCATAAGAAATTGATTTACCAATAGCCGCTGCTGCTGTCATTTCGGCTTTTGCGGCGTCATCAATGGCTTCCGTGAGCGTCGGCATCTTTTCATAGATGCTTGTGCCTGAGTCTCGTGCCTTAACCAACTCCAGGTCTCGTTGGAATTTCTCCGCTGCGCGTTTGTCTTCTTGAGCCGCTTCGATGGCCAGCATCGTAATCGTGTCTTCCCGTTTCCGCTCGGCTGCTCGATCCTCTTTCATCATTTTCGTGCCGGCAAGCAGGCCGTTGGCGATGTTTTGCAAAGCGCGGGGGCTTTCGCCAGAGGCAATCGCAAAGCCGATCATGGCCATGTTGTGCCACATCTCTTTTGCTTTATCCTCGTCATCTTCGCCCAACATTTCTTTGAACATCTTTTCGTACGCAGAAACAGCCTCTTTGGAAGACAGGGGTTTCGCTGGGTCAACAAGGCCGGCTGCGCCTAATACCGCCTTTGCTGCATCTTTGTTTTTTTCTGCAGGGGTTTTATCTGGGTTCTTTACGACCTTTTCGATCTGTGTCGTCAGGTCGGGCGAGTCTTTAGCCAGCTGGATCGCTTCTTCTGGAAGTTCAGCTGGAGCTATGCCTTCCATTTGTTTGCGTTCCGCATCAGCTATTTCTTGAGGTGTCGCCCCTAATACTTCCGCTTTTCGTGCCGCAGCGCTTGCGGCTGATGCTGCGTCAACCGCCGCTTGCTGTTGTTCGATTTTAGTTTTAGCGGCAGAGCTCGTAGGAATGTCGGTCCCTGGAACAGTTCCCTCTTCTTGCACACGCTCTAGAGAACGTTGAGCTATCTCAGCCTCTGCGCTAGCGTCACTTGCTTGCTTGACTTCAAGTGGGCGAAGCGGAAGCGTGTCGACTATTTGAAGATCTTCAACGTTAAATGGTAAATTGTCAGGAAGAGAACCTACATCCTGAACAGTAACATCGGTTGACTGAAGAGCTTGCGGATACTGCTCCTCTAAAAGATTAAAATTCTCTTCTGTCATCAAAACAGGAGAGGAAGTCACACCTGGAACGTTCACATATAGTAGACCACTGCGGTCACCTGTTTTGGGTGGAGTGACGGGTGCTAAAAGCTCTTCGCTTGGTAACGAGGTAGGCGCCGCTTCGGGGGCCACAGGAGGAACCGAAGACAACGTATCATCCATTGCCCCAGATGCATACAATTCTTCCATAGCATTCATTGGAACTTGTGACGGCTGCACTGTAAAGGAAGCTGCATCAAGACCAGGTTCCTGAAGCGGGAAGTCCCCGATGGGGATTACACCGGTGTTTGGAACAAAGGCGTCAGGGGCAGACATATACCCAGGGGACACGTCCATCCCTGGGGCTTGCATCGGTGCAGTTTGTACACCACGAGCCTGCAGCATAGGAGACGCTTCGATAACTTGGCGCTCAACAAACGCATCACCTGGGCGCAAGCGCATCACGTCCACGCCACGTTGTTCCGCAGTTGCTTGATCCATGACAAACGCTTGCTGCATTAGTTCCGGCGCAAGCTCTTGTAGCCGTGCCAGTGTTTCCATCTTCAAACGGATTGGCCGGCCGCTGTTAATCCCAGGGATAACGGCGACGTACTCTTCAACAGATACGTCCCCACCAAGGCCATACAGCTGTGCCTCACCCAACAGTTCCGGCGACGATGCCATGATACCGCCCATCTCCGCCAGTCTGCGGCGAGCGTCTCTGTTTGCGAAGAGTTTGCGGTTTTCTACGTTCATGACAGATCCTTACTGCGTTGCTCGGTACATACCGTACAGACCGGTGGCTAGGCCGCCAAGCTGTGAAATGGTGCTTGGGGCCGGTGTTTGTTGTTGGCCAAAGCTGGACTGACCAATCGGCATACCTTGGAAGACATCTGAGTAGTAGCCCAGTGCTTGGTATGGCTGGTTGTACTGAGCCATCTCGTTACCAAACTGTGCACCCAGTTCCGCTTGACGTTGTTGTTGCTCTTGTGCGCCGATGGACATGAGCGTGTTGACGTCGTTGAGGTTGAGGCCTTGATATGCTTCGCCAAGCTGCGCCTGCTGCATACCCAAACCGCCAAGCTGACCAGCCAATCCGCCGATCCCTTGACCAAGTTGGCCGTATTGACCTGCAAGTGCACCCATCTGACCTGCACCCGCCAAGCCCATCTGACCGTACGATTGGCCCATGGCTCCGACTTGTGCACCCAAACCCGCCGCTTGACCTGCGCCGGATGTACGCAATCCAGCCGCCTGACCTGCGCCCTGCATGCCAAGTTGTGCGCCAGCCAACCCTGTTTGACCTGCTGCCTGCGACCCTTGCATACCAAGTTGTGCGCCCTGCATCTGCGCTGCGCCAGCCTGTTGTGCGGCACCCATTCCCATCTGCGCCGATTGTGCGCCCATGGCTCCAGCTTGACCCGCCGCCGCCATGCCTTGTTGCAAGCCAGCGAGGTTAAGTTGTCCGCTTTGTGCGCGGTTTGCCGCCGCCTGACCGACACCGGTAAGACCAAGTTGCGTGGCTTGAGATGCGATGTTCGCACCTGCCTGTGTGCCACCCATTGCTGCCTGACCCGCTTGGCCTGCTGCCGTCATACCAAGCTGAGACGCCTGCAACCCAGTCGCGGCACCCGCCTGACCCAGTTGGCCCATGAGCCCAGAACCTTGGATCTGACGACCCTTCGCCGCTTCGTACGCTGCCTGCGCCCGTTGCGCTGCGCTTTCGTATCCTGCCTGACGCATTCCGGCTGCGGTTTTGGCCTGTTGCTCTAGCACGTTTCGAGAGATCTCGCCCTGCGCAATGCCCTGACGAGAACCACCAAACGCACCTGCGCCTACGGCCTGTGCACCCAAAGCATTTTGCTGTTGTTGGCCTGCCCGTGCAACGTCTGCTAGGGCTGCATCAATGACAGACTGCTGATAAGGGTTCATGTAGTCCTGGATCGCGTTCGGATCGAACTCGGCACCCGTTCCACGCAACCCTGCAATACCGGCCTGCGCTGTTGACAAGCCGTATTGGCCCAATTCGTCTGCTGCGCTGCCGGCTTTCAAGATGTTCTGAGCAGTGGTTTGCCCTTGCTGCTCCATACGCTTCCCGTATTCAGGCA
>Ga0208019_1001152_pt1 | contig 14123 bp, 20 predicted proteins | sample CB_VirMetaG_5_FD_184540 | JGI IMG/M metagenome (GOLD analysis project Ga0208019, IMG submission 184540) | Freshwater to marine saline gradient viral communities from Chesapeake Bay - CB_1508_1D Viral MetaG (SPAdes) (version 4) | ecosystem: Environmental > Aquatic > Marine > Coastal | place: USA...
TCTCTTCTGGAAAAGATAGATATCTCCATGTCATCCACTACCAAATGAGCAGATACGTAAAACATGTTGTCCGCCTCTTTCCATAATCTCTTGGTGGTTAAAACCCCGTCTAATCTCTCAAAATCGTTAATGTATACGTTGTGCTTTGAAATGTATGTCATGGTATTTTTCCTTTACTCTAAAGTATAACATATGTCCAACAAGTAGATACTTAACCTAGCTAACCTGTGTTGTCAAGCACGAATACATAAAAAAAATAATCTTGTGGCACGATAATTAACAAACGTGTTACGCTAAATTGATTTTATTAGGTAAATTAAAGTATTAGAGAATCCAAATGGTAGGCGATAAAATGAATATTCCTTTGAAGAAAAAAGGGAAGAATCCCACCGGTAGAAGCGGACCTTTGACAAAAAAGTCACGAAAACTACCCATCGGAATTGGTGGTATGTCGAAGGAATTTGTGGAGCATAGGATTGCCTCGTTACTGAGAACGTCGCCATCCGGATTGAGTCAAATATTGGCCGATGATACCCAAGCTTCCTTTGACCATTTTGTAAGCGCTATGATTCTTAAAGGAATACAAGAAGGAGACCCAAGGCGCTTCGATGTATTACTGAATAGAGTTGCTGGTAGAGTAACAGAAAAGATAGAATACATATCACCTACACCGTTTTTAATAGAAAGTAGAGACGGTTCCAAAGAAGAACTAGGCGTTTGTAAAGAAGATGTTATAGATGTTAATGATGAGACCGCACAAGACGATGAAAAAAACTAGGTAAAAAATGACCTGAGGAAAATTCTGGTTATCGGCTAATATAGCTTTTTGGCGATGTTTTTGGAGTAGGACAATGAAAGCAATCCTAGAATACGATTTAGACAACCCTGACGAACGTTTAGCCCACAAGAGAGCTGTTAGTGCTACTGACGCTTATATAGCGTTACTGAGGATACGAGAGGCTATTCCTACTGATGATTACGATGAAGACTGTAAGCACCAATTCTCAGTTGACCAATTCCACGACATACTTGACGAACTATCAATAAACATGAATGACCTACCCTAATAGGCGATGGGTAATGCTGCCGATAGCCAAACCTACACTAAGGAGTATGCTTGATATTTAACCATTTAAGGAGGATATATCATGGCAGTACCTATAAGGTCGTGTCCACTTAGGAATAATGAATGCTTAGGTGAATTGTGTAATTGGAGGCTAACAGAGACTAGAGATGGTAACAACCACCATTGTGGCGGTATGTGTAGTATGAAATACTTAGCATTGAAGACACCGCACGGATTAATATTGGAGAAGGAAAAATGAGTAGAAACATCGGCGATTTAGAGAGAGACAAGTTTTGGCAACCCAATAGCTCTTCAAATCAGATAGCATTCCATCAATCAACTCGTCATTATTTCTCGTTGGCTGAAGAATCTAATAACGGTTTTAATTACGTTAACAAGTTTGGAAGGGTAATCAACTACTCCACTACCATAGTTGATGTTAATGACATAGCGACCCCAGCAGTTTATGCTTGGTTAACTACAGCAGTATCATTGGAGGCTATAAGTTCTAGTGCGAACGACACAGCGGCTGGCACAGGAGCAAGGACGGTAGTAGTCCAGGGATTGGATGCTAATTTCGAGGAGATAGAAGAGACTATCACTATGGCTGGTTTAAGTGCTTCCACAGCGACCACTGCTAAGTTTATACGTGTTCATAGGGCTTATGTGGCAACATCCGGCACATATGGAACAACAACTGCGGGTAGTCACATAGGAAACATTACAATACGTGTGGAGAGTGCTGGAGCTGTCCAGATATATCTGCCAGCTTCTCCTGCTCCTGTGGGTCAAAGTAATGTTGCTAGGTACACTATACCAGCAGGAAAGACTGGTTATTTAATTCACGCCACATTTCAGGCTTCGGGGAATAAGCCATCTGATTTTTATTTGTGGCGTAGAAACGGCTCTGATACTGTAAGCGCTCCTTATACTCCAAAGCGGTTAATTGAATACTACAGTGGTGTTAGTGACAGTATTCCTAGGAGCTGGGACGTTCCTATCAAGCTTACAGAAAAGACAGATATTTGGGCAAGTGCTGTAGGTTCAGGAGCTGGAACTAACGGTATAGTAACTTTTGATTTAATATTAGTGGGTAACGATTAATGGGGTTTAGCCAAGCGGTAAGGCACTGGATTTTGATTCCAGCATCGGAGGTTCGATCCCTCCAACCCCAGTATTTATATAAGCAGAAACATCGATGAACTTAGGGGGATTAAATGTACATTATTGCCGATGTGGGCAGCAATTGGTCTGATAAGGACGATTGTTTATCCAGTGTTTTTTATGCTTTCAAGGCAGGTGCTCACGCTGTTAAGTTTCAGTATTTCAACCACGAAAAGTTATTTGGTTATAAGGGCAAGATGGCCCACTGTTTGAGCAAGGATTGGCTACCTTTATTAAGAAATAAGGCTATCAATCACGGTATTGACTTTATGGTTACTCCGTTTAGCCACAAGGATATCAAGATGCTTAATCCTTATGTGGATAAGTGGAAGATAGCCAGTAGTGATTTAACGTATTTCCCTTTATTGGAGGCAGTAAAAGAGACTGGCAAGCCTATTATCATGAGTACTGGAGCTAGTCGTCCTAAGGATATTGAGATGGCGATGAAGGTATTGGGCAATCACGATGTAACATTGTTATATTGTGTCTCAGATTACCCTTCAATAGAGGACGATATCTTTCATTTACGTCATTTATCTGAGACTTATGGCGTTCCTGTGGGTTACAGCGACCACACTACTCAGATTTTCAGTGGAATTTTGCTTTGTGAGTTACTTGGCGGCATAGTTTACGAGAAGCATTTCAAGATTCAGGACATGAAAAGCCCAGATAACGACCATTCATTGGATTACATCAATTTTTCGAGGATGGTAGTTCGTTACGAGCATGGTTTTAACCCTGATAGGGTGAATAATTTGGGCGAGACTAATATGCATCGTTATCACAATCGGCGATTGGTGGTAACCAAGTCTATAAAACGGGGAGATGTGTTAGTTTACGGTTTTAATTTTGGATATTACCGCACCGTAGTCAAATGCGAAGGTGATTATCTTGTGGATAAAGACGCTATTGACGGAAGATTAGCGAAGAGGTTTTTACCGTCTGGTATGTCTATCTGTAAGGGTGACTATGAATGATGTGCAGGCTCCTTACGGCTATTATTTCAACAATGTTGGTCAATTGACACCTAATGGATACAAGTATTTCCCAGAGAGTGGTCTAATTTACCGTACTAATCTTTTCATCAAGGATAGTCGAGGTCGTAAGCCTAAACTTGGTCTTGTTAAGCCTTATGAAATAAAAGGTTATTATTGTTTGTGGCATATAGGAAAAAGATTTAAGTTTCATAGGCTAGCTTTCCTTTTAATGGACACTTATTTGCCTGAATATCAAAAAAAAGGTTTTGAAGTCGATCATATAAACGGAAATATTACTGATAATAGATGGTCGAATCTTAGAATAATATCTCATCGAAGAAATGCCACTAACAAAAAAATGCACCGTGAAGGAAAGACTCCTGGTGTTGTCTTGGATCCTAACGGTAGATTTCGTGCTAAGATTTGCATAGATAGAAAATGGCATCATTTAGGATTTTATGACACTGAAGAAGAAGCTGGAGACGTCTATAAATCTAAGGTTTTAGAATTAGAAGCAAATGGAAAGTTTTAAACCGCACAGTGACAAACAAGACCGGTTATTGTTCAGCAAGAAGCGTATATCCATTGGAGCTACTGGTATCCAGTGGGGCAAGACGTTATGTGGCGTTGTATGGCTTAAGCGATTTATGCATAGGTTTATCTCGCAGGACGACAATTTTCTGGTATGTTCACCCACCTATAAGATTTTATACCAATCGACGCTTCCTCCCTTTCAGATGATCAATGAGAAAATAGGCGTTTACAACAAGAAGGAAGAGGTTTTCAAGATAAACGGTGGTGGTTCTGTATGGTTCAGGACCGGTACTGACCCTGATTCTGTGGTCGGTATTACTAACGTGAGAGCTGTTTTATGTGATGAAGCTGGCCTTTACAGTAGGTATTTCTGGGACAATATCCAGGCCAGGGCATCATTTAGGGAGGCTCCTATCATGATAGTAACTTCCCCTTATAGTTTAAATTGGTTGTATACTGACTTTATACGCAAGCATAGGAACGGCGATCCTTATGTAAGGGAATTAGTGGAGCTAGTCCAGGCCACTAGTAAGGACAATCCTTATTTTCCGGACAAGGAGTATGAGGATCGTAGGAGGACGATGGACCCACGTAGGTTTAACATGATCTATGGTGGTGAGTTTGGAAAAGCTGAAGGACTGGTTTACGATTGTTTTGATACTGATAGTTGTGTGGTGGAGCCTTTTAAGCTTCCTGAGTATACCAGGTACATAGCTGGTGTGGACTGGGGGTATACGGATCCTTTTGTCATATCTGTCAGGGCTATTACACCGGATGGCGACCATTATCGCGTAGGCGAGTTTTACCGGACCAAGATGACATTAGATCAGATGATTGATGCTGCTCGTCGATTTTCTGGTTTATGGCCTATTGAGCGTTGGGAGTGTGACCCTAGCCGTCCTGAGTATATTGTAGCTTTTTGTCAGGCTGGTTTAAAAGCTGTTGGAGCACAGAACGACATAAGGCTTGGCATAGATCTACATTATGAGCTTATAAACCGTGGTAATTATAAGATTTTCAGCGGTACTAGTCCCCATGCTATCGACGAATACGAGCAATACCATTACCCAGAGCCTAAAGATCTCAAGCCAGATCAAGGGGTTAAGGACATGTTACCTGTTGACCAGGCTAACCATTGTATGGATACTGAGAGGTACATCACGATAAGGACATTTAATATCGGTAAGAAGAAAAACCGTGTTATTATAGAGAAAGATAAACCAACTAAATCGGCTTATGTGCCATTTGATAAAGATAGAGAAAAGCTATTAAAAAGGTCTAAAAACTGGGATTTTATTGAATGATATACCCATATCAATGCAAATGCGGCAAGGAATTCGAGGTAGTGAAGTCTTTAGACGACATAGATCGAGTTGAGCCTTGTCCTGAGTGTTTAGCGGAGGCCAAGAGGGTTATAGCTGGTGGTTATTTCTACGGTGAAAAAGTAGAGGACGCTGTTTGGGATCCTGCTTTTGGTTGTGTGGTTAAAGATTCTAACCATCGCAAGCGATTAGCCAAGGAGCGAGGTTGGGAAGAGGTCGGCAACACCGATATGAACAAGTGGCATTCAGAGAAGCAAGCTGAAAAACAAAAAGAGACAGAGCGGTACTATGACGATGTTACGACAGACCGCATTGTATTAGGGGAAAGCTAATGGTTTTAGAGACTACTCAAGGCATCGACGCTAACATGGGTAATGTTCCCCAAGACATAAGTCCTGAGGTATCCAGTGAGGAGCGAACGGATCTCAAGGTATTGATGAAGAAGTTCTTTCAATGGAAAAAGTTTCGTTCTCGATACGACAAGAACTGGATGGACTATTATCGTTATTTTAGAGGAATGCACTGGTCTACCAGGCGTCCTTATTGGCGAAATTCCGAAGTTGTTAACTTCATATGGCAGACTATTCAAAGCCAGGTTCCTCTTCAGACGGACGTAAGACCTAAGTTTGAATTCCTTCCAAGAGAGCCAAACGATAGGGAATTTGCAGATGTTTTGGACTCAATCGCTGCCGCCGATTGGGATAATAACAATTGGTTGAGGATATTGTTGGAAGTGCTGTATGATGGATGGATCTACGGTACATCATTTTCATCGATGAACTACGATCCTGGGTTGGATTACGGGATAGGAGCGGCAGTTTTTAAGTCCGAAGATCCTTTTTACTGTTATCCCGACCCAAATTGCAACGATATAAATGATCCCGACTCCGAAGGTTTCTTTTATGCCCGTCCTGTGGAGACTGCCAGATTAAAGCGTAGGTTTCCTGATAAAGCTGACAAGATCAAATGCGACGTTCAAGATTTTATCCGCAAGGAAAGAACTAATCTAAGAGATTTCAAGCTAACCTACTATAATTCAGATAGGCAGTTACCTGAGGGTACTTTTGGCGATATGCATGACGATAGTGACATTAAGAAGACTTTTGTCATCGATGCATATTTAAAGCCAAAGGACATGGAAGAAGAGAAGGTAGAAGAAGAGAATGATGACGGAGAAGTCACCACCAAATTTCAGATTAAGCGTAAATATCCCAAAGGGCGACATGTTGTTATCGCCAATGGTATGATTCTAAAGGACGGTCCTTTGCCATACGAGGATGGTCTAATTCCTTTCTCTAAGTTCAACAACTACGTTCTACCACGGGAATTCTACGGAGTTTCCGAGGTAGAGCAATTAGAGTCCCCTCAAAGGGTATTTAACAAGATGTTATGTTTTACCCTTGATGCTTGGGCTTTGATGGGTAACCCCATTTGGATTGTTGATAACAATGCAGATATCGATACCGATTCTGGGATGGTGAACGTACCTGGTTCTATCTGGGAGAAAAACCCCAATTCAGAGGTTAGACCTGTCCAGGGCGTTGGGATGAATGCAGGGATATTATCTGTCATTGACAGACTAGAGTCTTGGTTTAACAAAGTAGCTGGCATCAGTGATCTTCAAAGCGGCGAGGCCCCTGGTGGCGTTACTGCTGCATCAGCGATTGAGCAGTTGATCAGCATCCAAAGGACTAGAGTACGTCAAAAACAGCGTAATATGGACGAATACCTTAGGACAGTAGGCGAGCAGTACATGAATCGTGTATTCGAGTTCTACAGCGTTCCTAAGGTATTCCGGATGACTAACGAGCAGGGAGCTACTTTATTTAGGAAGTTCCGTATAGATACTAATCAGGATCCTAACGGTCAGGTCATTAGGATGGCCGTATTTCAGGATACTGAGGAGACTAAGGAAGGCCCGAACATAGTTCATCCAGAGAAATCTATTGTTATCAATGGTCATTTCGATATCAAGGTTAAGAGCGGTAGTGAGCTACCATTTGAAGTGGCTGATATTGAGCGTAAGAGTTTAGCGTTATTTGATAGGGGCATCATCGACGAGGAAGAAGTTCTCAATCGATTGGACGTTCCTAATAAAGAAAAAATATTACAAAGATTACAAGAAAGACAACAAGCGGCGGCCCAACAACAGGCTGCTCAGCAACAACAGGGAGTTTAAAATGGCTAACGGCGAAATGAGACAGGATCCAGGTCAAGGTCAATCCCAACAGGGTGGCGGCCAAGGTGGTGGCGGTTCTTTACCGACTGACGTTCTTCAGGGCATGCAAGCTGTAGGTCAGGCTTTACAAAGAGCTGGTGCTCCTCAAGAAGTTATGCAAATGATGCAGCAAGCTATTCAGCTATATACACAGGTTCTTCAGGCAGCAGCGCAAGGTGGCGGCCAGCAGCAGGGCAACGAGCCACAACCAAGACCAGTAAACACACAAGGCACGGTAGCAGGACCACAAGGTTAAGAGGTTAAAGTGGATAATTTTGAATTAAATGAAGGCGATCTTTCTTTAGGAGTAGAGGATACTGGCAATCAGGTAGAAAGTCATGCACCTCAGACTTCTGAACCTGAGCTTTTTACATACACTGCCGCTGGGAAAGAGATAAGAGAAGACCGTGATACGGTTCTCAAGCGAGCATCTATGGGCTATCACTACGCTCAGAACATGCAGCAACTCAAACAAGAGCGGGAAGCATGGCAACAAAGTGTTCAGGAAAAAGAAAACGCCTTGCGGGAAGCCGAGGGTAGATGGTCTCAATACGATCAATACTCTCGTGAAAACCCAGAATGGGCCAATTTTGTACGAAATCAGTGGGAAAATCGTAACAGCTTTAACGGGCAAGAAGGCACGCAAGCTAATATGGGCGATGTTCCGGAATCTATTCGACAAGAGATGGCCGAAGTACGTCAATTCAGGGACGAATTTAAGGGCTTCATGACAGATCAGCAGAGGCAACGTGAAGATGCTGCCTTAGCAGGTCAGATCGACACTACTATTAAAGAGTATTCAGACATAGATTTTGGTTATTCCAATCCTGAAACTGGTCAGACTCTTGAGCAGCAAGTTTTAACCCATATGGCGACTAATGGTATAAACGATTTCAGAGCTGCTTTTAGAGACTATTATCATGATCAGCTAATATCAAGAGCGGTGACCAAAGCTAAAGAGGATACCAGTAGACAATTACAGGAAAGACAGCAACAGGGGTATATTGCCGAGAGCGACACTCCATTACATGGTGTTAGAAATCCCAGTAATATAAAGAGTAAGTCCTATTTTGACCTAGTTGACGAAGGGATACAAGAATTAGGAATACAATAAATAGGAGTTTAAAATGGCTGTTTCTATAGACCAATTGACGGCAATTACGCATAAGAAAATTATGCCTAAATTATTCGACAACATTTTTGATAGCAATCCCCTTTTAAAGCGTTTTCTTAAAGGTGGACAGTATGTATCCGTAGACGGTGGCCGTACCATCGACGTACCGCTCAACTATGCCAGCACAACTGCTAGCGGTTGGTATCAAGGAGCTGAAACTCTCGATACTACTGACAACGAAAACATCACGGCTGCTTCCTACAACTGGAAGTCTCTCTATGCAGGTATTTCCATCACTGACGAAGACGAGCTTCGTAACAGCGGTGCTCCTGCTGTACTTAAGCTTTTAGCTTCTAAGGCGATGATTGCAGAGAAGACTATAAAGGACACCTTGGGTACTGGTTTGTACTCAGATGGGACAGATTCCAAGTCTATCGTTGGATTGCGTGATATCGTTGCAACCGACCAGACTGTTGGTGGAATTTCCCAAGCAACCAACTCATGGTGGCAAGGACAAGTGGATTCTACTACGACTACATTAACTCTTTCAGCTCTACAAACTCAGTATGAAAATGCTAGCGTAGATTCTGAAAAGCCATCCGTTGGTGTGGCTACCAGAGCTAACTACAATCGTTATTACAATCTGCTTCAACCACAACAAAGATTTACCGATGACAACACCGCAAGAGGCGGTTTCATGAACCTTATGTTCAATGGAATTCCTTTTATCAGTGATAGTCATTGCCCAGCAAATCACGTCTTCTTCCTCAACGAGAAGCACTTGATGTTGTGGTATCACAGCAAGCGTAACTTTACAGCCGAACCGTTCCAAAAGCCAATAAATCAGCAAGTTAAGGTCTCCAGGATCTTATGGATGGGTTCTTTTGGTTCTTCTAACAACAGATATCACGCTGCTCTTACAGCGTTGACGGCATAAGGAGGTGCATAATGAGTTTTTATAGCGCAGATCCAGTCCGTTTTTACGGACCTTCTCATGTAACAGCTACTTTAGGATCCAAGCATCCTGAGGTTGGTACACGTGCTCATATTGATGGCCGAGACTACGTTTGGGTTTACAACGATGGTGGTGAAGACATCGATCCAGGGTTAGGAGCTGTTTTACAGTCCGGCGCAACTGGAATGTCTGTTACAGTATCCGCTGTAACCTCTGCTGACGTAGTAGTTGGCGTTTGCTATCACGCTACCCTAACCACTGGCACTTATGGCTGGTTGTTGACCAAGGGTATTGGCAAGATTGAAGCTGGTGCCACTTCTGCAACGATCGCTTCCAGAGGATTGGCGCACATTGCAGACAATGGTTACTGGGTTCCTGTATCTAACACTACAGGTAACATTGCTCCAGCAAACGTCCAAGCACTTGAGGAAATCGTTTCAAACGCTTCTGGCTCGGCTTATATTTCCGTATTTTAATTTGGAGGAACAATGGATATTAGGAACATCATTTGTGAATTACAGCCATACGTAGTGTCACCGCCGATGACTACTCAGCAAGCTCATCAGCAAGCTTGTAGCAACGATGCTGTCACTATAGAAAAGTGGTTCGATACTTGGGTTTCCAATATCCGTTCCAATAAAGAACGATTCGGAATGCTAGCTGACAAGTCTGTTGGTAAGCTTCATGGCTCTATGCAATGCAAGCCATGTATAGTCGCTGGTTCTGGTCCTTCATTGAAAAGAAATGTTCATCTTTTAAAGGATCGTCCAGAGGGCATGGGCCTAGTTAGTTGTCTTCACAACTTTCATTATATGGAAGATAACGATGCTAACGTGGACTACTATGTTTCTTTGGACGCTGGTCCTATTACGATAAAGGAAGTCTCTGAGGGAGGAACGAAAACTCCTGAAGAGTATTGGGAGCTATCAAAAGATCGTAAATTAATCTGTTACATCGGTACGGATCCAAAGCTTTTAGAAAAATGGCAGGGGGATATCTACTTCTTCAATGCACCCGTTCCTGATGATAAATTTCGTGAGGAAGTTGAGAAGATAGAGCCATTTTATGTGTGGGTGGAGAGCGGAGGAAACGTATTAGGTGCTAGCACGATGATTACGAAGGGTTTTTTAGGATCTCAAGTTACTATCTTTGTCGGTGCTGACTTTTCTTTTTCCAACGAGGGAGAGGTAAAATTCCATTCATGGGATTCACCTTATGACAAGGACATAGGTTCTTGTATGAGAGTCACTGACATATTTGGCAATTGCCGCAAAACATGGGCATCGTACCATAACTTCAAACTATGGTTTGATTGTATAGCTCAGCGGATCCCTGGGGTATACATCAATGCTTCTGAAGCTGGTATAATGGGAGCTTACCATACTGGAAATATAATGCAGATCATACAAAAGCCTTTAAAGGAAGTGTATGAGATGTTTTTAGTACACAATCACAAAAAACCACAGGCTGAAAATCCTGGAGAGAATAATAAAGTTGTATTTATTTAGGAGTTTAAAATGGCTTTTACTACTTCTTTTTTGACTAAAACCACTTTTGGTAATCAAAGAGTTCATTTTATAAGAGTTACTGCCGATGCGGCCACTGGCACTGTAGATACAGGTTTTGACGTAGTTGAAATGTTTACAGTTGCTAATCAAAGCTCTACTGCTGCTACTGAAAAATACGCTATGAACGAAGGACCAGAAGGAACTTCTATCGTAGGCAGTATTGGTATCACTGGCTGCACAAGTGGCGACGAATACATGTTAACCGTTTACGGGAGATAATCATGGTTGGAGCAGTTAAGGCTTTCACTACGACTATTGCGAGTTTAGCAACTAGCTCCAATGCAATAGATCTAGGAGGAGGCTACAATAGGGTCATGGTTGGCATTCCTACTATGACGAGCGCAACAGATGTTTTTTTCAGAGTATCAGATACAGCGGACGGTACATTTAGGCGAATCTATCATGAATCAGTAGTAGCTACGGCTACTCCTACAGCGGTTCAGTTTGATAGTTCGATTACTAACTGTTATGTTCCAGTAAATATCGCAGCAAGATTTTTCCAAATAGCATATACGAGCGCGACTACTAAAGCTAGTCAGACGTTTAAAGTGTTATGTTCAACTAACTAAGGACCGATATGAATAACCTAGTAAAAGTACACAACAGAAACGTATACCCTCTTGAAGAGGATTTCAAAGGCCAGAGAATTTACATAGCACCAAATAGCCATATAGAGATGGACTATGAGGAGGCCGTACAGTTCAGAGGTCAGTATCATCAGCCATTATTCGATAAGGGCGGTGTCCAGGATCCCAGATCTTATAAATACATCGTAATCGATAAGGAAGATGAGAAAAGAATCTATAATCAGAGAGGCAATGTCAGCGACGATGAAAAGTCGGAGAAATTTGTCTGTCATGTCTGTACTAAGGAGTTCTTAAGCAAAAACGGTCTTTTAAAACACATCAGAAATAAGCACTTAGACGTGATGGTAGATAAAGACGCTAAGAAGGAGCTTATCGATGATGAGGAGATAGAAGGAAATGAAGCTTAAAGGTAGATGGTACGTAACCCTTTATGGTCCTAACAACGAGGTCAAGGACTATAAAGAGGGCAACAACGTCATCACAACTGATGGCACATCTTTTGTTGCTGCTTTTTTAAATAGCGCAGCGGCGGCGGCGGCCACATTTACTATGAACTACATAGGAATTGGCACAGATGCTACCGCAGAAAACAGCTCTGATACCGCTTTAGGTACTGAGCTTGATAGAGCACTAGGCACAATGTCTAATGTCGCTGGTTCGATTTATCGCATCACCGCAACTTTCGCGTGTGGAACGACATCAGCAGGGGCGATCACAGAGTATGGAGTTTTTGACTCTACAACTGGGGGAACCATGTTAAGTCGGGACACTGAGAGCGTTATCAACAAAGGTACTAATGACGATCTCGTAGTAGTTACTGAGATTACAGTCAGTTAGCGACTTTTCATGCTCCCCTTATATGGGGATGTTATGGCTAATTATTCCATTACAGTCTCGAATTCTTTCAATCTGCTAGGTGGCGGTAGAGCTAACCGATGGGGCGACACATCGCCTAGTGGCACTACTTTAACTTGGCAATCTGCTGGTGCTGCTACGTACGAAAACGTCTGGGGTGCTCAGACTGATTTCGAGCTTCAGATGACCAAGGTGATTACCAATTCTTTGGGGTTTGCTACGGATCCACAGTTTGGTGTTACGAAGCAGATAGACAACTCGTTAGGATTTACTCCTAATATTGGGAAGAACGTAACTAAGCAGATTGATGACACCATGGGACTAGATAGCAGCATGGCCCAGGTTTCTAGGCTCAATCGGGACTGGTATTATGTATATCCGGACAACACAACTAATCTAATAGCACAATCACTAACAACTTACACAACTGGGACCGTTACCTCAGCTTCATGGACTGAGCAAACGTACACTACAACTACATGGACAGGAGTGTAAAATGGCTCTTACAGTATCGGACATTCAAACGAGAGCAAGAGAACGATATAATGCTGAAGGAGACACCTTTTTCAGCGATCAGATGCTTAGAGCTTTGATTTTCTCAGCTCAAGACGAATTAGCTAAAGAGGGATGGGTCATAGAAAATACCTATCAGACTGATTCAACGGCAGACACCAGAACATTGACGTATCCTGAAAATACTCTAGCTATCAAAGAGGTACGTTATGATTATGATAAACTTTGGAAGCTTCCTTTGCGCCGTGATCCAAAAACTTCCACTTCGGATCCTACGGGTACTCCCAGAGCGTATGCTGTATGGGACGATAATATTATCCTGTATCCGACTCCAGACACTACTGGAGACGTTATCCAGATTAGGACATACAGCTATCCACAGGACATATGCTCAAATACGGATCCTATCCAAGTACCTCAGGAGTATCGGGATGATCTTATAGACTACGTATTAGCTCATATGGCTATCAAAGATCAGAATATTCCTCTTTATAACACTTATATCGCTCAGTGGAGGTTGACCGTATTAAAGGCCAAAGAGCAGCGTAAGAGAAGGCTACGAGCTGACAGACCAGCTAGAGTAAAAGACGAGTATTTTGGTTCAGACGTACCAGTATCACTAGACGAGGTATATTTCTATGGCTTCACGGTTTAACGTAATCTACCCCGCTCAGGGCAGGATTGGCTTAGACGGGGGCTTGAATACTAAGATAGTAAGGCAATGGATTCTCGATAATGAGAGTCCTGATTGTATGAACGTCATATTTGGCAACGGTTCTGTAGAGACCAGAGGTGGTACTACTCAGCTCAACACAGCATCAGTAGGCTCCTTTGTCTGTGACGGACTTTATACCCGTCATGCTTCTGACGGTTCAGAGACTATGGTCGCTTGGTGGGACGGTACTTTGTATGATTTACAGGGTACTTCATTCATTTCAGTGACTTCTTCCAAGTGCATGTTTACTGCTGGCAACAGGGTGCATTCCACAGAATACGAGGATTACATCTTCTTTTCAGATGGTGCAAATATTCCAGGAAAATGGAACGGTAGCGAGTTTACCAGGATGAGTGTATATCCTCCTACTGAGTCGATGGCTGTCTCCAATGCTGCTACTGGCAACGTGTTGACTGGTGATTATCAGTATAAGGTACTTTTCGTTAATTCTAACTTGGTGGAAAGCGATGTTGGCGATGCTACTGGTACATTTACATTTGCTAGTCAAAACGGTCTTATCACTAGCATTCCTGTT
>Ga0208019_1001157_pt1 | contig 14096 bp, 30 predicted proteins | sample CB_VirMetaG_5_FD_184540 | JGI IMG/M metagenome (GOLD analysis project Ga0208019, IMG submission 184540) | Freshwater to marine saline gradient viral communities from Chesapeake Bay - CB_1508_1D Viral MetaG (SPAdes) (version 4) | ecosystem: Environmental > Aquatic > Marine > Coastal | place: USA...
CTCCTGTGTGTGACACAGCCACCGAGGGGCCTCTACCCCCCCCAAAGCATAGGCCACCGGGGAGCCAGAACCCTCCCCGGTTTCCCCCTACCCCATCCAACCCCAATCTAACGCAAACGGTGTTCGACCCGCTGCCCCTCACAAGTGAGGGTAGCAGCGTGCCGCCCACTTAGATACATCGCCTTTGGAGATACCAGCGATGAAGACCGTTACGTTCACCGTTCCTGCCATGTCCGGGATCAAGACCGATTACAGAGAGGATGGAACCCCGAAGGCGGGCTGTTTCGCCGTGAGCGACATCTTCTGGGAGAGCGACGGCTTGAGGTACACCGTGTCACCGTTCATCGGTGATGACGGGAAGGTCCTGATGTGGATCAGGATCTCTCCCGCAGCAGAGATGACTGCGGAGTCCCTGCTCGCCCACTTCAGCACGACGGGGGAACCCACCCCCAAGAAGGAGCCCAAGTCCAAGTCCAAGAAGACCCGGGAGGAAGCAGAGTCCGAGATCGTGTAATCAGAGGATCGTAGGTTCGAGGGGGGCGGCGAGAAATCGTCGTCCCCCTTTCTTTATGCGCGATTGGCCCCAAGACCAGCGGGATCACTGACATTCGACTCAATAGTGGGTCGGCGGCGGTGCCCGCTGGTGCTCGTGCCTCGCACCGCCGCCGCCCAGTGGTGGGGGTTTGGAATCCTTTAGAAAGGAATGGAATGCACAGTCAAGTCAGAGATCTTTGGATCATGGGAAAGACCACGTTCGAGATCGCGTGTGAATTAGAGGTGGATCTAGAGAGGGTGAACGATGTGGTGGAAGATCTGGAATGTGGTTACTTGGAGGACAGCAATGAAGGCTGAGATTGAGTCCTGTCTCCGTTGTCAGGGGACAAAAAGAGTTCTTGATCCCAATGTGTCGGAAGGAATGCTCGGCACATTCTCGGATGCAGAGATCCAACTTCTCTGCACTATTCCCTGCCCCTGCACGCAGGGGAAGTGCATCAAGTGCGGCACCGATACCTCTTCATGGGTAGACGCACACATGGCTCGGGGTTTGTGCTTCGACTGTTTCGAAGAAGAAGAAAGGAATTGAGATGAAGAAGTGGCTGAAGAAGATCGTGTTGAATTGGTTCAAGGATGAGATCGACCAGTTGATCTGGGAAAACATCACGGACCATGGTCTTGTTGACCATGGAGATCTCGAAATCGAGATCGAACGTCTTCGAGAAGAACTTACATGATCGAAGAAGAAGACATCATTGGGATGTGGAAAGCAGGAGTCCACATCGACAACATCATCAAGGACATTGCACAAGAAGGAGGTTACGAGCCCTGCAAGGAAGTCAGGGATTATGTGGTCAACATCATCAACGACCACATGAACAAGACTCACCTTTGAAGTTGAGAGCGGTTTGGCCCGGCACCCATCGCCCGTCGCCTCCGGCGGGCGATGGTCGCCTTGCCTTCTTGTCATTGGAGATACCGACATGAAACCGAAGTTGTTGTCTCGCCTCTTTAGTCTCAGAGAAGAAATGAAACTCTTGACACGGGAGATGAATCTTGCGTCCCGTCAAATCCATGAAGAATGCTGGCAGCCAGATCCAGAATTGGCTTACCACTTTCTAATGGTGTCTATCAGAAGGATGGAGGCTAAGAAGTACATAGAAATGCTTGAAGGAGAGGGGTTCGACCGTATCTTTCTGACGATTCACGACGGAGCGTATGTCATCATGAGGGTAGTGGATGCAGGTGTCATCCATTACTACACCGAACCAGAGGAGACACAGTGATGTCGGATGAAAACAACCAATCTCTTGCAGATCGACTCAACAATCTCGCTGAAGAATCGGAAAAGGTGCAAAGAACCTTGATCGAGTTGAAGCAAACTTTCCTTGTTGAGTTCAAGGAAGGAAAAGAAGATGCGACATGGCTTCCTGAATACGAAGCATCGCATTTCGTTGACCAAATGGACATGGAAGAAGTGACGATGAGACCCCACAAGGACGGGTATATCATCGTCATGTGTAACCAAGCATACCCTTACAACTTCAAGTATTGGAAGGGTTCTTATAACGGAGCACAATGGTGATCATCGGAAAGCACTTCACACATCTCGACATCCCCACCGTTGACACGTCTCACGATGAGACGGGTTACTACTACTGGATGGACGGGGTCCATGGCCCCTTCAAGACGATGGAGCGATTGCAGATCGACTCCATCATCCGCAAGCATGTGCTTCCAGAATTGGAGGTGGCATGGTACGGGCTTAGAGGCCACAAGTTGGCCCAGATCAAGATCACGTTGAACGACGTGACGCAGCAGTTCATCGTGGGTATTCCCATTGGCTGGAAAGACAGCAAAGACTTCGTGAAAGTCGAAGGCACCAGCCGTCAGGTCCATCAGTACTTCGAGGGGGGACTCGTCCAGAACGTGTTCTCCAAACTGGACACGCAGGAGCGTAACTTTCTGAGCAACGGAATGTGGGATGGAAAGTCCGAAGAGGCTTTCGAGAAGTTCGACAACATCCCGTTCTGAGTTGTATCTCCCGACCCGTCCCGGCGTCGCGGCAGTGCCGCCGCCGGGCGGGTTCGTTGTTTCTTTGAAAAGGAAAGCAATGGTCACAGTAGACAAGAATATGGAAGACCTCAAGTTCGTGTTCAAGGAAGGACAAGGCTTCGTCGGAGCCCTGCTTCCTCTTTACCAAGAGATGATCAAGTCAATGTCGATGGAGGAAAGGGGTAAGTTCTTTGAGGGTGACACTCCCCTCAACAACTGGCAGTTGACCGTCATCCTGTCGTACGCCTCTATCTTGGAAAAGATGGTGGAGAATCGAAGGGAGAAGGAAGGTGATTGAAGTCCGTCCCCCCGCCGTCGGGTGCTTCGCCCCCGGCGGGGGGTCGCCCTTCTTGTTTATGGATGGCATGTTGCCATCCTGTTTCTTTGTCTGCATTCATTGGAAAGGAATGCAATGTCTGACTTGTGTGACCGACTTGGATCTGATGAGTTGCTCGTTCCCAACATCTCGACGGCGATCATCAGTGATGTGATTCCCGGCAGTAAGAACAGCAGTCTTGTGATTCTGTTCTCTCATCCGGAGGACATCGCCAACAAGACCATGGCCTACGAGAAGATCGGGTTCAACTACTCCGCTAATGCAGTGTTCACTGTTCGGAGTAACTCTGGTCCCTCGAAGGCGTACAACATCGGTAAGTACCGACTCATCTCTCTGCTGGAAGCACTCAAGGTTCCGGAAGAGGAGATTGTGGAGATCATCAAGGCTCGTCGTGATGATCAGGTGTCCATGCTCCAGCGGTTTGTGGGCATGGCTGTCAGTTCCACTTACATGAGTGGTCGAGTGAAGGGCAGCGACGGAGTGATCCGTGTCAACTTCAAGTTCCCTGATCTGGATTGGGATGACATTCAGGGTTGTCTCGACGACGCCAAGAACTCCTTTGTCCCTGCTTACGACGAGGAGTTGGGTGATGTTGTTGCCCGTGAAGCCAACCGCAAGGCGTTGACTCGTCCCGACAACGCCGTCGTGCCCATGAGCATGATGGACGGTGACGAGTTCGTGTGAATCATCTCTCATCTCTCGGAGTGGGGGGGAGTCGTGTCCCCCCACTCCACCTCATTGCAAGGATACGCGATGACACTGATCAGACTGCACGACATTCGGGAAGCAGATGTGCATCCCGACGCTGGTATGTCCAACATACCGTGGGAGTATGAGTACGGCTTTCAACGTGAAGCCGACATCCTTGACGATCAATCGGAGATTCTTGATGAGTTGTATTTCTTCGGCTCGACCACGACCGACGAAGGTGTACTTGATGGTCTCAGTCCCGATGCCCCCACATACCGGGGCAACACCATCGTCCAAGTCGGAACCTTTCTCACACGTTGTTCTATCGAGAATCGTAACGGCGAAATTCGACAGGTCACAGTCTCTCGGGAAGAGATCATACTTAGAGCCAATCTCTTGCTTCTTGGAGCGGCAGAACTAGCGACCTACGAAGTTCAGCGTGAATACATTCACGACAACCCTCGCAGTGTTCACTACGTGTACGAGGTGAACCCTACCGAAGTGAAGTCTCTCATCATAGACGGTGAGCCTTATCCTCTCTCCCAACTCCTCGACCTTCGAGGGTTTCCCTCAGTAGGGAAGATGGGATGGGTAGAGGATGTTGATTGAAGTCAAGGTCACACGGATTGATGACAAGATTGTGGGCCTTGAAACCAACAACCACTTACGGAGTATTCCCCCCACTCTACCCCTCTACACCAGATCGAGGGTAAAGGTCTCGATCTATCACCTACCACCCGCTTCGGTGGAATCCTTCTACCACAAACTAAGGATGCAGTTGGAAGAGAAGTCGATGTGATTGGGAGGGACTGGCTTCGGTCAGTCCCTCCCTTTCTTTATGTGTTCTTGTTCAGCAGGGTAAAAACCGACATGAACATGCACCCCTCATCCATTGGCGTCCCGCCCGCGTTGCGGGCGGCGGGACGCCGCTGCATTTCTCTTTCCTTTTGGAGCAGACATGAACGCACGGGAACTGTTGGGTTGGATCACGGACAACGCTTACGAGGAGAAGTACAACATCTACGCCATTGCAGTACACGGTGAGCGAGACGGTCTCCTTCCCACCGCCACTGCCATCACGGACAAGGTCAACGGCAAGATCGCAGCCCACTCTGTGTGCGTGGACGAGAAAGCAGGCAAAGTCAAGTTCTATTCCGGCACTTACTTCGACCGTGAATCCGTGCCTCTCGCCGCAGCCATGGACTGGTTTGGCAAGGAAGTTTCGAATCATGTGTCAAGGTATGTCTGACCTACTGCTATACTCTGGAGGAAAGAAATGCTTCCGGAGTTCCGCATGATCCAGAAAGAAGCCGCTGCCAACTTCACCACCTTCATGACGGCAGCCGCCAACGAAGACGTAGCCCTCGTCTCTTGCAAGGATGCCAAGGGCCGGGAGTTCCAGACTCTCTGCATCGTGGCCCAGACCATGGACGAGAACTACGTCTATCTCCCCTTCGCCCTCATGATCACGCCTTCCCTCTACCCACTCATGGGTAAGGTGAAGCCCCCCGACAACCTCAAAGGAGAATGGATCTGGGATGACGACGACGATCTCTCTACCTGAGTTTCCCTCTGACCCAACCTGCAAACGCTGCGACCTCCATGCAGCAGCCAAGAACCCCGGGGTACCGACACGCTTCTTCGAGCAGTCGGACCCCGGCTCTCGTCTCGCACCACTCGTTGTGGTGGGCATGAACCCCGGTGTCAAAGAGGACGCAACGAACCGTTGCTTCTCCGGACCCTCGGGCAACCTGCTCACCAACGTCTACCTCAACCACGCCGACATCCTGTCGCACCCCGTTTACCTCACCAACGCCGCCCGTTGTCCAACCCTTGGCAACAACGAGAAGCCCAAGCAACGCCATTACAACGCCTGTTGGGGGCACACTGACGACGACCTCAAGACCGTCGCCTCCCGCCACCCCGACCACATCGTGTACCTCCTCTGCCTCGGTGCCGACGCATACGCCTCCATCTCCAAGCACCTGCTCGGCAAGGCCATGCCCCTCCGCCATGGCTTCAACAACCAAGGCCAGACAAATGCCCTCGGTTTTGTGGACCGCTTCCGAATCTTTGCTACCTTCCATCCTGCCGCTGTCCTCCGGGAACAGAAGTACCTGTATCCCGTGAGCGACCACATCGAGTTGCTGTCCAACGCACTCAACGGCAAACTCCCCACCCCTTCTTCCCCCCACTTGGTGGATCCAACATGGCCTACCCCACCGACCCAGAAGTCGAGCCTGCTTTTCGGCGAAACCTCCTCGACATGATCAAGGAGGACATGGACAAGCACGACCTTCAGATGTACGACGCCTTCCTCATCTGGTCCCTTGGCCGGAACCGATGGAAGGACACCACCCTTGCCAAGATCAGAAAGGAAAAGAACAATGAAGATCAGTCTGGATGAGCAGATCTGTCTCGACGATCTTGAGATCGACGGACTCGACATGACAGTCACCTTGGACTGCGAAGTCTCACCCCACATCCTTGAAGTTGAGAAGGTGGGCCTCTCCGAAGCCGATGAGAAGTTCATCGTGCAGGTGGTGAAGGAAGCAATCAAGGCCCACTTCACGGAGAAACTGGAAGCCCGTGAGATCTGGGAGAAGGAGAAGGAGTGGCAGGAAGCACAGGACGCCGAAGCATGGAGGGAGCAGAAACTGCTTGGAGAAGATGAATGCTGATCAGCCTCGACATCGAGACGTACGGTGCTGCGAAGGGGAACCACATTGGTGTACTCCTGCCAGAGCAGACTGTCTTCCATCCCACGAAGTCCTACTACATCGACGGCGTGAGCCTCGACGATATGGTGCTGACGGCATCTATCACCCTCCCCAAGGAACAGCCGACATCTCTGCGATTGAACTTCGACTTGCTGAGTCGGCTGGAGCCCGGTTCGACGATGGTGTTCCAACTCCACGACCCTGAACACCGCCGCATGCTGAGGGCGTGGATCTCTTGTGCCACTACCATCATCGGCATGAACCTTCAGTTCGACATCCAATACCTGATGGCGGCGGACATTGATGTTCCCCCCAGCAAACTGGTGGACCTCTCCGTCCTCAACTACCTGCACTCCGAACTCCGGGAGGAGCGGAGCCTCAAGGCACTAGGCCCTGTCCTCGGTGCCTTTGCCTACTCCGAGACCCTCAAGACCGTCCGTTACAAGCGGTCCACAGACCAGAAGTTGTTGTTCTACAATGCACAAGACACCCACAACACCATGCTCGCAGTCGCCGAGTTGTCTAAGCGACTCCTCAGCGAGAAGTTCGAGACCCACTACGACCCCAACCACGGGGCGTACTGCCTTGAGTTCTATAGCCGCAGTATCTGGGCGACTATCGGGATGTCCAGATACGGCATCCCCATGTCCTCACTCCGACTTCAAGACCTCATGGATACCCTTCGGTGTGACTGCGACGACGCCGAGACTGAGGCCGCAACCTACGGGCTCATCCTTCATGGTCCCGGTTCAGCCACCAGCAAGGACGAGTTCCTGAGTGAGACGATCTCTCTCATCGAGCGGACCACGAACCCCGACATCATGGACCGTCTCGATGTGACGCCCAAGAGCAAGAAGGTGTCCTTCTCCGAGAAGAACCGGCTCGCCCTACTCGAAGCACTACCCGACACCGACGACACCCACCAGTACCGACGCTGCATCCAACTTGCCAACGGCCATGCCAAGGCCCTTAAGTTGATCTCGTCCTACTGCTACCCTCTCCTCTACCACCGTCGCAACAAGCCCGACGACATGTCCTCCATCCTGATCCCCATGGGTGGACGACAACTGGAACAACCCCAAGACCACAAGATTACGATCTTCTCCTCGGCAGCAGAACGAGTAGACGCAGCAGCCACCGCCGTCATCAACGTCAGGACCCGTGCCTCCAACCGTTTCAACGATGACCGCACCATCGACACCGCCGACGCCATTGCCTACCCCACTTGGTACGTCACGCCCAGCCACATCAAGAACGACACCGGCACCTCCGGTGGCACCATTCAGGGCCGCATCACCTGCAAGCAGCCCAGTGCCCAGACTTTCCCCAAGGTCATCAAGAACTGCATTCGGTCCCGGTGGAAGGGTGGTGCCATCGTGGCGATGGACCTCTCGCAAGCAGAACTGCGGGTCGCTGCCCTCCTCTCGGGCGAGACCAGCATGATCGACGCCTACACCGAGGGCCGTGACCTCCACGCAGAGCGGGCCCGAACCTTGTGGGGGGACTACGACGACGACACCTCCACCCAGCACCAGCGACGACAGGTTGGCAAGATGATGAACTTCGCCGACCTCTTTCTGTCATCGGCACCCACGATGAAGGAGCAGGTGTACGCACAATCCGGAGGTGACATCGAACTTCCTCTCTCCTTCTACCAAGAAGTTGTGTCGTCACGCCCAAGAGTCAGACCCCAACTCACCAAATGGCAACAGGGTCTCCTCAAAACTGCGGAGCGGGACCACAGAATCCTGCTTCCACTGACGGGACAGTCCCGTACTTTCCTCGGGGACCTCGGTCCGATGAAGTCTGAAGTGGTAAACTTCCCAGTCCAGACCACGGCAGGCAACGTGACCCTTGCAATTCAGCACGCACTGATGTCAAGGCTCAAGCCTTCCGCCTCCTACATGTTCCTTCAGATCTACGATGCCATCTATATCGACACAGCCCCCGGATATTCCGAGGGTGCGGTTGACGCGGTGGCAGATGCAGTGCAGTATGTGGTGACGAAGGGGTACTGGAACGACCTCCAGCGGATCTACCGCAGGACAGTACCTCTCAAGCACGACATCGACATCCTGACTTGAAACGAGAATACGTCATCCTTCAGGACACCCGGGAGAAGAAGCCTCTCATCTTCCCCGAGACCCTCACGTTCCTGTCCGACGAGAAGCCCCCGTGGCACCGTCGGGAGGCGAGGGTCCGGATCCGGGTCCACGAACACCCCCTGAAGACAGGGGACTACTGCCTCCTAGAGCATGAGTCCAACGTCCTCATCGAGAGGAAGGGCTCACTCCGGGAGGTGGCGGGGTACTGCCTCACCAAGGATGGCGTCCGCCGTTTCACCGACCAGATCGACCGGCTCAGGGCAGAGTGCCAACGCCCCTTCCTCCTGCTGGAGGGGACCCCAATGGACCTCCAAAGACCGACGCTCCACGTTGACAAGCCCGGACTTGCCTTGGATTCTTTCCAAAGAATTCTGTTCGAGCGGCAAGTGCCTCTTATACTATTACCGGCAGGCACCACCTCTGCCCGCCGATCGGTCGGCGAGTGGGTGGCCCGCCTTCTGATCAATGGAGCATTGTCCAATGGCGTGGAAGATCACGACTAAGACCTTCACCGCAGGCGAAAGCCCGTGGACTCACAGCACTGCTGGCGATCACACCGACCTCATCATTCAGGCAGGCAGTGGTACCACCACCATCCGAGGTAGTATCGACGGTACCAACCTTGCTCCCGACCTGAACCCCACCCCAAATACTCCTACCAAGACGGACAACTACCCGTACTTCGTGTTCACGAATGCTTCGGGTGACACGGTGATCGTGGCTGAACGGGTAAAGGATCCGTCCTAATGGCATGGGTAAAAGAGTTGACGGTTGCCCCGTCTGAGACGGGGTATCTTTCATTGGATGGACTCAGCGACAAGGTGGTCCTTCAAGTTTATTTGTCCAGTAAAACCGGAACCATTGCCTACTTCGTGCAGGGGACCGTGACCAATCCCTCCGCTTCGGGACAATCCCTCATTGCTCTGGCAACTGCTGACACTCCCCCCACTAAGTTCGATGCCTACCCATATCTGAAATTGGCGAATGGTGGGACCGGCACTCTGCTTATGAAGGTAACGGAGCAGATCTAATGTCAAGGGTCCTTGTCATCGGAGACTTGCATTGTCCTGCCGACCTCACGAAGTATCGGCAGCACTGTCAGAAGATCCGTGACAAGTACAAGACGGACACCACTGTCTTCATCGGTGACGTTGTTGACGCTCATCGGTGGGGACGATGGGATCCAGACCACGAAGCAGACTCTCCCCCCACTGAATACCTCAAGACCCGGAAGCGGGTGCAGTGGTGGCACGACAATTTCCCGGACGCCACCGTCGTCATTGGCAACCACGACGAACGCTCCGTCCGCCAAGCCCGGACGGTGGGAATCCCGGATGACCTCATCAAGGGATACGCTGAAGCATGGGGCACCCCGTCATGGAAGTGGGGGGAAGCAGCCGAGATCGACAAGGTCCGATACTTCCACGGCACCGGGTTCTCCGGGAAGTTTCCCCACGCCAATGCAGCCATCGCCTCCATGCAGTCCATTGTGATGGGGCATATCCACTCCGTCGCAGGGGTCCACTGGATCGCCCGTCCCGGAGGACGCTTCTTCGGGATGTGCGTGGGCTGTGGTGTTGACCTCAAACATCCCTACATGCGGTACGCAGAGCGGCACCCTGTCCGTTCCATCCACGGGTGCGGTGTCGTCCTTGATGGACAGCCCTATCTGGAGGTCATGTAATGGCAAAGAGCGAACTGGAAAAGGCCAGAAATCTAGTAGCCCAATTCATCGAAGAGTGTGGGGCGGATGCCCTAGTTGTTGTATACTCTAAGGTAAGAAAGCAGAGGACCGAAACGTATGTCATTCCTTACGGGAATGCCCATACCTGTAATGCTCTCATTGACTACGCCTACGAAAACTACAATCCCCCCGAACTAGAACTAGCGGATACTGAAGAAGATGAGTGAAACTTCTTGCCAGCGTTTGTCTGCCGTGACCGGCGTCCTCCAACTCGCCGTCCTCATCGTCGGAGTGGGGGGAGTATTCTTCACCATCGGGGTGAGGGATGCGGCCCTTGAAGATGCGGTGGCAGAAGTCTCAGAACTCAAGAGCATCAGCAGCGACCTCGTCAAGGCACAAGTTCTTTCCTCTGCCAAGGACGGAGAGCATGACCGGATGCTTAACGATATCCTTCGGAGGCTCGAACGTCTTGAGACACAACCCTGAATGGGACGGACTTGAAAAGAAACTCCGAGTCGTCAACGCCATCGCGATTGCGGTTCTTCTCCTTGTACTTCTTTGTGGTTGTTCTCCTACACAACAGATCGCGACGACCTCGACCCGCATCTCTCAGACGGCAGCCTCGTCGAAGGATCGGTTCACCCTCATCGCGACCGAGGCTACGGCACAGAACCCTGACGCCGGAATGATTGAGGCACAGGCGGAAGAGGGAATCAGGGAGCAGGAAGAGATCATCCTACTTACCGGACGTATTCACAGGGTTCTCCCCGGAGTCGAGGATCAGGTGCCCTATTGGGTGAATGTTCTCGAATACGGGGCGTTGGCCTTGATCATTCTCGGGATTGCTTGGATACTATGGAACACGGGATTGGGCTCTCTGATCAAGCGTTTGGTCGGGTTCATCCCTGCTCCCAAGCAACGAGACGCCACCCTCATCCGTCAGGCCATGGACTCCCAGAGTCCAGTAACCTTACGAGAGTATGTCGCGGCCCGTCGCGCATCTGATCCGGAGTTCGACAGGGCCTATGACCGATCAAGAACTGAACGCAATCCTTCGATTCGCACAGATGCGGGACCCCATGCCGGGGTCTGACCTCTGGATCCAACAAGCCTCTTCCGTCATTCAGTCCCTCGTCACCCACATCAGGAGTAACCAATGCTGCTCGCATCCATCGAATCCTTCCTCGGCTCCGTCTGGTTCGCCGGTCTCGCCTGCCTCGTAGGCTACGTTGGTGGTCAGGTCTTCCCGATCTCCAAGATCAAGAGCCTGATCGGTAGCCGTACCGACTACTGATGCCGGGTATCTATACAGGCATTGGCTCAAGAGTCCTTCCTTCTTCGGTTCTTGAGATTATGAGATCTCTTGGCAGAACTCTTGCCAAGAGAGGTTACAAATTGCGGACAGGTGATGCCCCCGGAGCAGACCGCGCGTTTGCCGAGGGGGCTTCGTCTTTTGCAGGAAAAGAAAAACCCATTGAAGAGTTGGTGGAACTCTTTGCACCCTTCGGGAACACAAGATTTCTTCCCCCCACTTTGGCAAAGGCTCGAAGATTCCCGCCAAAGGAAGGTCCTGTATTTGACGAGTTGATGCAGTTGCTACAGGATTTTCATCCGCTTCAACCCAAAGGTAAAGGACTTCACTACAGTAGTAAGTTTCGATACCATTTCCGAAACCCTCTCCAGTTGTTTGGGGAAGGAATGGATAAGCCCTCTGACTTTGTGCTAGCAGCAGTCAACCCGAAGTATTTCAAGACAAAGAACATTCGGGATCTTGGAGGCACAGGACAGAACCTACGGATTGCTGCGGCTCGGGATATTCCACGAATCATTTTGAATCCTGAGTACCCTTCAGCCAAACGCTTCGCACTCTTAGATCGTCTTCGAGAGAGCAACCCAGACATAGACTGGGAAAAGTTCTTTAAGTATCTCGAAGGCTGAGCGTCTACGAAACTACGAAACTACGAAATTGGCTGCCCCCGGCCCCGCGTTCGCGGGGGGCCGGGGTCATCTCATCTTTGGAGGATCGCATGAACGAGTACAAGTTCTTCCGGAAACTGACGCCGGAAGAGGAGCAGAAGTTTCGGGACTGGGCACACCGCAATTACGTCATCGGTGATCCGGTCGAACCCACATGGCATCCCGTCATCGTTGACGAGTGTCAGGCCATGATCTCAGGACTCATCAAGAAGGATCCCACCCGTGGCATGGATAGCGAAGAATGATCCCTCATGGGACAAGTACCTCGAACAACAGGAGTTTGCCAACGACATGCGGTACGATGACGACGCACAAGCCCACGCCGCCAAGCACGGCGACATCGAGGGTCTCAAGAAAGAACTGGACAACCTTTTTGAATCTCTCCGTGAGATCGACTTCTTCGTCGATGTCCTTATGAGGAACCTCAATGACCTTAGAAACGGATTGGAACAGCACGCCACCTCCCGTCCCGGGGAACCACCCGTGGCCGAAGACATTAGGTCGGGAAGCCTACGAGTATCTGCAAGCGTTCGGAGTGAACGCGATAATCCCCCCACTCCGTTCTAGTGACTACGGGGTCTGCCTGTCGGACCCCTTTGCCTACTTCATGGCACGGCGACTCGGTGTCGTCCCTGCCATCAAGTGGACCAAGGCCCTGAACCGTGGCACATGGATGCACCTCCGGTTCCAGCACTACCACCGATCCATCGTTGACGCACGCGAACGTATGGAACGGGCATTGGGTGAGCGACTTTCAGAACTTACTGAAATGTGCAAAGACGTAGGGATGGTGGGCGAGTCCCTGCGTGGCATCCTTGAACGCGAGGAACGTGACATGCGTTCCTCTTTGGCTTGGTACGAAGCAGCCCGTGACCTCCCCTGCTTGGACGGCCAGTCGTTCGAGGATGTTCTCCTCAATCCCCGTTGGCATCGGATGGGTACCGAGTTCCGGCTCGTTACGTCAATCAAGACCGACGACCGGGCTCGGCCCATCCGTTGCATCTGTCAACCTGATCTTCTCCTCTACAACAAGGAGGACAACACGGTATGGATCGTGGACCTCAAGACCACCGGCATCAGTCCCCGCACTCGGCTGGCTTCGGTTCCCATAGAGTTCCAGTGCGAGCATTACCTCTTCTCCGTCTCGGAGTTGATGAAGACCGGACAGATCCAAGCAGCCTTCAAGATCCCGAAGGACGCCACGGTCGGAGGCATGATGCACCTTGCCATCCGGAAGCCGTCCATCGAGTTCGGCATGAAGGACCGTGACTACACCATCGACATGACGCCCCTCAAGAGCGGACCCCGCAAGGGCCTGCCCAAGAACGTCAAGGTGTACGAGGGCGAGCCACGCTTCGACAACTACCTCCTCCGCTGCGACGAGTGGTACCACGCAAGGGGGGACTACGCCGACAAGGAGGCGGAGTGGGCGGAGGACCCACCCGTCAACATCTCCGTCACGAAGTCCTCACTTCTACTTGACCCCGCCATAAACCGGAGGTATCGTGACAGAGTTCGCTTGGTCCAACACTACGCGATCTGTGACCCATACCCCGAGAACTTCCCGATGCCTGATCGGGTGGCCCACATGGGCAGGTTCTCGACGTACTCCCCCTTCATGCTGTCGCCTGTAGGGGACTGGCCGTCGCTCATTCAGAGCGAGGGATTCACACTCAGACGACGGGATGACCCAATCCCCGAGGAGATCGAGTTCGATGTCATCAGTGAGCCCGGAGCAGAATTCGATGACTGATACCTTTGAGTTGGAGGTGGCCCAGAAGGTGATCCTCCCCAAGTTGCAGCAGGTGTACCGGCAGAACCCGGACATCAGCAGCAAGGCAGAGTTCCGCAAGGAGTTCAACGCACTCCATGGGGTGAGCCTCTCAGCCGCCAAGTTTGAGGAGTACCTCTCCTACCTCAACATCAACTTCACCAAGAAGGTTGTGATTGAAGGCTTGTTCCCCGGTGTACCGCCCCGCCCGCAGGCCGGGGCGGCCACCCCGGAGGAATTGGAGGATGATGACTTCGTGTTC
>Ga0208019_1001158_pt1 | contig 14093 bp, 15 predicted proteins | sample CB_VirMetaG_5_FD_184540 | JGI IMG/M metagenome (GOLD analysis project Ga0208019, IMG submission 184540) | Freshwater to marine saline gradient viral communities from Chesapeake Bay - CB_1508_1D Viral MetaG (SPAdes) (version 4) | ecosystem: Environmental > Aquatic > Marine > Coastal | place: USA...
CATTACGCTAAACCCTTGCTTATCTTGGCTTTTTTGAACTATATCTTTATTTCTATTCTTAGCTTCAGCAAAGGCCAATAATTTATCAGGGTCTTTTTTGATATTTTCTGGTATTTTTTCTACGTTTTCCAATATACTATGCAGAACTTTTGCATAATTTAATAAATTCAATTGATAGAAAGTATATTCATATATTGGCTTTTCAAAAAATCTAAATAATTGTTTACCACCTAATATATTATAATACATAGAAAATATTTCACTAATAGAAAGGTATTTAATATTCTCTATTGATAGATGCTTGGTTTCGTTTAGATATTTTAAGAACCAATCATTTAATTGTTCTTTACTGAGTTCTTCATATTGTTCCTTAGTAAAAAGCTTTTTAGAACAATCTTGATCAGCGTAAAAAGACAAATATATACTATAATGATTGCTTTTGTTTCTTGCGTAATTCTCGCAAGTCTCAGACAATAAACCTTTTCTTTCGTTTTCTTGTTGTTTTACTTTTTCTTGGGTTTCTTTAATATCTTCATCTATTTGATTAATTTGGCTAGGTATAATCAAATTTTTTTTCGTTTCATTAAGGGTTTCAAGATATTTTATATTAGACTGATAGTCTGACTCGTCTTTGTCAGTCCATAAATCTTGCTCTCTTAATAAATTAAAAGCTTCTTCTTCAGTAGGCAGCCCGTGTTTTTTTGCTTTATCAAAAACTTTCTGATAATAAGATTCTAGATCTTTTTGATCTTCGCTTTGAAAATGCTTGACGTAAGCAACCTTTCCTTCATCAGAAAAAGATGAAAAACCATGGGTGATATCAGAAAATACTTTTCTTAATATCTTATCGTCTGGGGCTTCGTCTTTCACACCCCTAGCTTTTTTTTACTTTTTAGCCTCGGACTCTTTACTTTCCTTAGGCTCTTCCTTTGGCTTTTCTTCAGGCTTTTCTTCAGGCTTTTCTTCAGGCTTTTCTTCAGGAGTCTCTTCAATGACTTCTTCGGTTTCTTCAGAATCAATATCTCGATTCATTTCTTCAAGCACTGCGTCAAAATCGGCTTGCTCTTGCACTCCAGACATATACCAGATCGTTGCAATCGTGCTTAATTTGTCAATGCTTTTTATGAAAATATCGTCTTGCTCTTCATCCGCCTCTTGATATGAAGAATATTTTTCTTCGTAATCGCTTCCGGGAAACATCGCTTGTTCTTTTGCGTCATCCTCTTCTCCTTTAACAAAATAAGCTAAATGAAGCAAAAACCAAGTTATCGTTTTATTTCTTGCTTTAACGTCTGCAGTATGATCAAAAATAGATGCTTGAGCAGCTTCAAAATCTGCAATTTGCTTCCTAATAACTCCTAAGTCTGATACGGCTTTTTCCAATCTTTCTTGCTCGTCATTGCTCATTTTATCGCGATCTTTTGCGCTGTATCTAATGACATTTTGTTGCTTTTCAAAAAGCTGAAGATAAAGTTTAGCAAAATTTACTTTATCGTCATCATTTAAAGTGCCTCCAATATCAACTTGTTTTTTAGCGAGCATTGCGCGCGTCAAAAGACCCATCTTGATAAATTTATTAAGCCAAATGCTGTAAAACATATCCCCATCCTCTACTTGAGTGCGCGTCGGCTTTTTCAAGAATATCTTTACTGGAACATCTTTTTCAACTGTCTTTTTGACTGTTTCTTTAACAGTCTCCATTTCGCCAGTTTCCTCGTTTTTCTTTTTGACCTCTTTAGTGACCTCTTCGGAAATTTCTTCCTTGATCTCAATATCAAAGCTGTAAAGCTCGCGTTTTTTATTTTTTTCCATTTTCCTTATACCTATTTGGTTGTTAAATTAAATTGTTCTAATTGCCCAAGTATTTCCCTTAAAGAATCATTTCCTTTATCAAGTATCTTTTTCCTTAAATAATCCATTCTTGAATCATCCCAGTAATCGGCTTGATCAATCAAATCTATTTCTTCAGGTAAAGCTTGTTTCAGTTTCCTGAAATTGTTATCATGCTGATCATGCATATCTTCCATCATAATCAGAAATGATTTATATAGATTAATTATGTTTCTATTAATTTGAAACTCCAGTAATTCCTTTAATTGCCCTTGATCCATATCATATAATATATAATATTAAATAATTTTTCAATTATAAATACTGTATTATTGATACTGAATTTTCTTCGTCAGATTGCGAGCTTACACTAGATGTCCTGCTTTGCATATACCCATCAATAGAAAGCTGGCCAAGATCTTCTCCTTCACATCCTGAAACCGATATTGTATATTCCCTTGGAGAAACTATACAATTTTCTGAAGTCAGTTTTTCAGTCAATCCTTCTCCATTGACACTCATTGAAATTTCCCCTCTTCCAAATACAACTAATGGCGTTGGATTTCCAAGTAAATGATGGGTGTTGTAGTTTTGAGAAAAGTCCCAAGTTATTGAAGTTATATCAACAACTCCTCCAAGAGAATCGAATCCACCAAGAGTGATGTTTTCTGCTAAAACCGGGCGAAGATCAGGAGATACTGGGCTTTCATAAGTCGATGATGTAACACCTCCAAAGTAATTAAAATTTCTACTTATAGTAATTGGCTCTCCTACTGTGATATTGATTGACATGCTTGACATAACGCATGGGGCTGGGCACCTGTATGGGCCAAAATCAATTGTTATTCCTTGATCATTACTACCTTTTAAGTTATTGTAAATGCTTAGATCATCAATCAAATACGAATCAACACTGAAATCTCCTTTAGGTACAGATCTGCTAAATACTGCGTTAGAACCTTTTATTCCTATTGATTCAGAATGTTCAATTTCTAAATTCTCTGAAAGCGACGCTGAATTACCATATATTTTATCATAGGTCGAATCGCTGTAATTTATTTTTACGGGAAAGTTTTTATAACATCTACTCATAACAACCTGTCTCCCTTACGTATTTTTCTTCTATTTGTAAAGTTTGAACGACTTCTCCTCCGGGCTCAACTGAAAAGCTTCTTGCTTGTATATAACCCGTTATTTCTAGTTTTCCAATATTATGTTGACATAAATTATTCAAGTCGATATATCCACTTCTTTTTACAAAGCCCTCTCCGGAATTGTCATAGCATAATCCAGAAGATCCAGTCAAATTTGTTTTTTCATAATCAACATCAGATATTAAATGATCTATACTTAAAGATCTTGTTGCTTCGACCAAGCTAACTCTTGTTGGAGATACGCTTCCCAAGCTATATTTCACATCATAAGATTGATCAAATGAATAATCAAAATTCAACGTCCTACTAACTCCAAAGTCTTGTAAACTTCCGCTTGAAGCCGCTCCATGAGCAGGAATAATACTAGCTCCACTTTGATCAGGAACTTCGCCTGATTGTATTTGTCCATAATATGAATAAGACAAACTTCCCCTAACTATACTTGTCGCATCAGAATTTACCGAAAAAGAAGATAGCAAAGCTTGATCAGTAAAAAAAGGCCCGATTTGAATACTAGAAAATCCAGTAACAGCATATCCACTTTCAATAACATTTAATTCTTCACCTGTCGTGATATAGAAATCTATATCTATTGAGCCTTCTGGCTTGCTAGTAGGAAACGCAGAATAATTTTTTGTTCCCATCGCGCTAAAGTATTCTATACTCACGCTTTCTGATAAACCAACAGATTCAGCATAATAATTCTGCCCATTGATCGACGTGATCATATTTTTAAATGCGGCGTTCATATTATGAAAAAACTTGGTTTACCAGCCCAGTAACACTGCTGAATTGATTTTCAAAACCTAAACTTACAGATAAATTATCTCCTATTGAAGCTGAAATACTTGAGCTTACTAATTTTGCGTTATTTAATGTAAATGTTCTAATAGGAGTAGAACTACATTTTTGATTTAATGAAAAAGATATATTTTCAATAAAATCATTTGAACAAATCGCGTCAATTAAATTCTTTATTTCGTATTCATTTGCGAATATTTCAAAACTTGTAGAAACAGTAATTGGAGTACTGACTTCAAATTTACTCGGAACAAACATGTCTCCTATTTTATATATAGGTCTAGTGTCTATAGAGAAATCAAAATTATAAGATTGAATAGCGTTAGTTGATCCAAATGACGTATTTAGGGTCATACTATTAGCCGTAGCTACAACCGGCGTTATTTCATCATAACTAGTATCCGTAATAACCCCACTTCCAATATTCCCATAAGCAGTTAATGAAAAATCACAAGTAGCAATCTCTCCTATAGAACAAGAAGAAGAATAAGAATTTATATATCCATTATTAAAATTAAATGAATTATTTTTTGATTGATCTGGGCCGTAAAGTAAATAGCCACTTACCGTATCATGCATAATCCCAGTAACTGGATCATGCCCAGTCACTATGTTTCTGGAAATATTTACTTCGCCTACGAGCTCTCCCTCTATTTCGCTTCCTACGAATTCATAGCCGGCAGCAAGCATATTGTTATTAGGCACAGACCAGTCTCCGTCAAAAGCCTGCACCCCTTTCAACTCTTCTCCATTAATGAAGACTTGTTGGTCTTCATAAGTATTCCTGCTGTAAACCATACCTAAATGTATATACACAAAAAAGCCCTCGATTGCTCGAGGGCTTTTGATTTAAAACTAGAAGCCGTAATTAATTCGACCCAGAAATAAACACTCCGTTATCGGCGTCTTGAGGGCCACCAATTTGAGCGCTAAATGATAGGTCAACCGACTTGTTGTCTCCAATGGTCGAGCTCATTGATTGAGAATCAAGTTGAGCACCCTTGAAGTCAAATCTCATGATGCTTGCATCTTTACATCTCGTATTGAGTACAACCGAAATGTCTCTGGTAGATGCATCGTTACAAATGAGATCGTTCAATGCACCCGAGCTGATATCAGCAAGGTTTGCACTAACAGTAAGAGTAGCGGTGATAGGAAGATCAAGCTCACGAGACTTCGGGAAAGGCGATCCCAAGCATTGCAGGGGAGTTCTCGAAAGAGGAAGGTCGATACTTACGCTTTGTACGCAAGCTTTACTTCCGTTAGCAGCGTCACCTTCAGTCATTCCGGGAAGGATCGCACCACCTTGTTGAAGCGTGGCGGTTCCAAAATCAACAGTAATATCTCCGGGGCGAACTGCAAATGCTTGAAGGTCTCCGGTGGTTGAGTTTGGAAGTATTACAGATGTACCAACTGCAGATCCGTCGATATCAACGGCTGGATTATCAAATCCAGAACCACCAATATCAAAACGAAGGTTAGAAGCTTCAACCGAGATACTTGCAGAAGGAATTTCTCCAACACTAGCGGAGAAACCATAACTTGTCAAAAATCCATTTCCGATTCCAATAACTCCTTGGTCAGCATATTGTGAAGGAGTATAGATGCTAACTTGAGTTGCGTCGTTACCTTCTGGAACGGTCAAAACATAATAATTCTTTTCTGCAACAGCTGAATCTTCTGCCATGATTCCTGAAAGACAGTTTGTTGGGGCAGTTGCGTTATGCCCTTGAACAGTAAGCCCAAGGCCACTCGCCTCGTTCTGTCCGTCTATTGCATAGTAAGTAAAGTCCGCGCTTACAGTTGGAACCTCGATAACTTCTCGACTAAGGGCTGCAAGCTTACCGAATTCATTAACATCGGTACGAGCAACTTCAACTGAGTGAGAGATGTCTTGAACACGATGAATTTGAGCAATGTCGGAGGGGCCTGTAGCTCCAGTCGCAGCGCTGAAGAGCGCCTCGCTTTGATATATAACACGTTTTCTAGCCATAATAAAAATAAATGATTACAACAATATACAGCAAAAATCTAAAAAAGAGAACTTTTTTATGGTGCGATTTCTAATTTAGGCATTCTTGGAGTACTTAATTGAAAATCTATGAATCCAATGCGCATATTTCTAGGCAGATTCAATGCGGAACTCGAAGTATCTCTTAGCTTGCTAACATTGATTTTTTCTATGAATGCATAAGGAGAACCAGATTCCATCTTACCTTCATAAAATTCTTCGTAACTAAAAGGCGGGTTCTTTAAATGAAAATGTTCACCAAATGGAAATTCTTCGTATTCAATAATAGGAACACAAACCTCTGTCGAATCCCTAAACAAAGAAAGCATAGAATCCAAAGAATAATTATCATTAGCGACTACTACAGCCCTAATGCTACTTCTGGTATCTTGTAACCCACCAAGAGCAAATGGTTTATTCAGGCTTGAATTGTAACTGATAAAAGATGCAGGAACAGTATAATTCAAAGAAGCGAATCCAGTAATTGATTCAAGAAAAGTTTGGTCATCTTGATCTGCAAGCAAAAAATCACTATTTAACAAAAGCTCCTCTTCGCTTTCATTTGTGATATAGGTATTCATTGTCTTACGTGAGAAATCGCCGCTTATTGACAAATTTGTTCCTACTGCTGAATTAAGTATGACTCTTCCCTGATCATGATCGATCATTAATCCCGTAGCATCATTTGGATTTTGTGGAACAAAATCATATGCTCCAGTAAAATTAATATATACTCCAGTTGGGACATCATTTCCATATGAAACGAATTGCCTATCTGGGCTATAATACGCAACTTGATTATTCGCTATATCGACACTATTTGACGAATAGTAAAACTGTTGACTCCCAGACTCTACTGCTTCCCCAAACCTAACAACCCTATCATCGAACCATAGATAGAAACTACTTAAAAGCTTTTGGTCAAATTGAGCTCTCATATCCTTTTTAAGCTAACCTCAATACTCTTAAGCATTCTAGATAGTATTCCCGATATATAATCAGTGGGAGAAGAACTACTTCTTCCTCTTCCAGCCATATCAAAATCTAATTGTACTGCCGGTCCTGACCTACTAGTTTTATATGATTTTTCTGAACTGTACAAGTATTGAGAAAGCCCGCTTATACCCCGTTCAACAGCCTCTGTCCAGCTTTCGGTTGACCAAGGCATTGGGCTAACTTCATTAATCTCCTCTGCAGTTGGAACTGTAAAAACTAGCTTGAAGCCCAAAATATTTCTTTTTTTTCTAAAACTTTTTATCGTGATTGATCTCGCTAATAAACTTCTAATTGGAGATATTGGATCAGATTCTTTATCAAAACCTATAAAAGAAAAAAGGTTTCCATATCCGCCCAATGTATTTGATTGGTTGCCGGCATTTGGGCCACCTTCGATTTCCTGCGTAACGGGATGGGATTCAAAATCAGTAATAAGTTTTTGAGCTTCTTTCTGAAGGGCTCTTTCTATCCTTAATTGAGCTGCAGGTTTAAATACTTTATAACCTTTGGCTGCAATTTCTGCTTCGAGACCTCTAATATTTACTCTAGCCATTAGTCAGCTCTCCTTAAAAACAAAGTATAAAACTTCACGATAAAAGGGCCTACTTTTGCTGGATCACTAACTATTCTAAAAACTTCTCCGTCAATTTCTATTTTTGCCGCTTGAGTAAAAAGCTTGTATCCAGCTTCGTCGATCTTTACTCTTACGGTACCTTCGTCCATTTGAACATTTATTTGAGAACGAGTCCCGGGGAGATCCATCTCCTTTTGTTCTTGCCGATATAATATTCTAGCTTTAACAGTGGTCTCAGTAACTTTTGTTCTCGTTGTTGGGGCGTTTTTTATTCTTGAATAAAGCGCATTGTATGTTGAGGAAGTAGCGACAAATATTTCATTGTCTCTTTGATATACTACAATATCTCTTGCAAAAGTATCATGGATATCATCAAATACATTAGCAATACCTTGCTTTTCAGAATCTGGAATTAAAGATCCCATAGCACATTAGAAACAACCGCTTCCAGAAACAGAACCACCATCAATACCAGCGGTCTGACGAGGCATTGCCCTGTATGAATTATAAGCGTATACTAAGTCATTTAATTCAATAGATGCGTCTCCAGCTAGAGATTTGTAATTTTTGGCTACTTCTGTTTTGTTGGATCTTACTATGGTCGTATCTCCCTCACTTAATCTAGTCCAGTCTAAGGCCGATCCAGTTCCGCCTCCTCCACCAACAAGGACTGAACGAGCTTGTTTATTGTAATAATTCTTAAGGTAAAGCTGGGTTAAGATATTCTCTTCCTCCATAAGAAAAGAATCTCCAGTACCAAAGCTTTGGTAAGTTAAATTATTAAACTGTCCAACATTTCCTTCGAGCCACCCAGAAATTGATTGTATCCTAAACAACCTCTCTAACTGAGTCTCTGCGTCATCGAATTCATTATCAAAAATTCTTTCGGCAATCTCCCCAAGACTAGCCATGTCACATGCCTTCTTTTGATATCTTTAAAATCTCTTCTGCTGTTTTACTTGATGGGTCTACAAGAGGTTGATTGTAACCTATGTTATAGCCAGATCCTGCGCCAGCATGAGACTTAAAAGATCTTAAAATTTTATTCTTTAAAGACAACTTATTCCCACTTGGGAGAATTCCTACTTTTATCGCAAAAGTTTGAAGATCAGTGAGGGTCATTTCATGCATTCTTTCTTCAAGAACTTCTTTATTAGTGGTTCCAAACGGATTCGTTTGCTTAACCCCAAGCAAATCTTCTAAGTTTTTAATCTTTTCGATATCGTTTTTTCCATCAGCTACCTGTAAGTTTTCTACCTTATCCTTCTTTTTAGTAGCCTTGGTTTTTTTTGATGATGTTTTTTTAGATGACATAATAATAGTTGATTAATGATACTATATTATAACTCCAAATACACAAAAATCAACTGTTCGAGAACAAAAAAACCCGCCCATTACTGGGCGGGCCTTTAAGATGTGATCTGATCTACAATCAGTGTCCGGCGACAACAATACCGGTAAGAACCCGGTTGTCGATAACCATGCGACCCTCTTCGAGAGAACCATAGTAACCGATCTTTTGTTGACGAACGCTGTATTGATCATCAGCAGAGAGCGAGAACTCGGAACCGCTTTCGGCGTCGGTAGCAACCGCACGAATCAAGGATTCGCGGGAACGGTCAAGACCGATAACCAAATCGTCTCCAGCAGCAAATCCGACTTTTCCGGTAACGCTGGAAGCGCTTTGGAATTGTTCGAACAAGCGGCAGAACTTGCGGTTTGGACCAAGCTCATGAAGCTCCATAAGCCCGATACCGTAAAGCTCAGGTACTCCACCGTTAGCGAAAACGCTAGAACGATAGGTTTCAGGAGCAGCGATATCATTGTTAGCACCAGCATTATTAGACTTGGTGTTAACAGGATTGTAAGCCATTGCGCGGAGGTCTTCCATGGTTTCAGGAGAAACGAGAAGATCCGTAATTCCCTTGATAGCTCCCTCAGGCGTACCACCGGTCCAAGCCGTATTGATACGCTTAGCAAGCGTGATAAGAGAATTGAAGTCAGCAAGGGTAAAGCCAACATTGGCGTTTACTTGATCCTTAACATGGGGCTTGTCGTTCGTTGAGGCGTCAGCCAAAGAACCAAGAACCAAGTTAGCGGAAGTAGACTCTTGCTTGAGCAAGATTTCTTGAGCAATCCTAGTAAAGGATTTTCCAACGACGTCAAGGCGAGACTGAGCAGCATAACGACGATCAAAGCTAATCGCGCTATCAAGGCGATAAGTCGTGAACTTCATTTCGCTAGCGGTCGGAAGCACTTGGTTGGTGGGAAGACCGCCGGGAACCGTGGTGCTGTAAACCTTGATGTAATCATCAGCGTTGATGTCGTAATAGAGATCAAGCGGAAGACTTGGGTTACTGTCTGCGTTAAACGAGAACGAGCTGAACATGTTGCTCAGCGTAGGAGCTTGATTAACTACTTCAGCAAGAACGGGGCTCATGAACTCGGCCAAAGCGGCTTGAGCTTCATAAGCTACGTCACGATTGCGAGAAGCCATAGCTTTTACAAGCTCGACTTGTTCTTCGGTACGTTTAAGAGTAATATTCATTTTCTTAAGTTCCTAAAAGTTAGCAGTTAATACGAACAACGGCGTATTGGCCATCGGATCCAGCAGCGCCAGTACCAACAGAAGCGCCAGCAAACTGATCGCTAGAAACACCACGATTTACGCGCTGTCCAGTAGCAAGAACTTGCCCAATGGTCCATGCAGCAGCGTCAGCAACACCAGTAACTTTACCAGCATTAGCTGAAAGTTGAAGGTAGTCTCCGGGGGAAACGCTTCCGTCAATTGCGGAATCCTTGTCAAGAGTAATAATACCCTTACCAAGAATAGGTACAGCTTCACCGGTCAAAACGGATTGCGTTTCAAGCTTCTTTTGCGGATAGTAAAGAAGTTTTTCGTCGTTTTCGTCTTTTTGAGCGGTCTGAAGCAAGGTAACACCGACGCATGCATCGCCAGAAGTAGCTGCTTCGACTTTAAGCGGGACAACTGGATACTGGTTCCGTCCGATAAAAGGATAGTCCGTCTTACCAAGGTAAGAGTTGGTCTCATATCCGACAGGATCAGCGCCAAAGTCCCCAGCACTAACTTTAACAAAAACGCCTGCATCTCCATCGCCACTGTCGCTAACCTTATCGTTAGCTGCAGTACTTGCGAACAGATTTACAACGTCTTCTTCAGCGTACTGACGGAATGGTAGTAATCTAATAGCCATGATTAATAATTAATTTTGATGTTTTCTTTAGAGAAAGCTTGGTTAAATTTTTGACGCAAGGAGACCTCTTCAGCAGAAGCTTCTTCGTTGTTATTTGCAATGCTAGCGGAAGATTCTTCTTCTACTGATTCCAAAATTTCTTCAACTTCTTCTTCCGATTCTTCGGAGGTTTCTTCTTGAGTTTCTTCCTTAGAGGAAGCTTCGCTGGTCGTAAGCTCTTCGATTCGCTTCTGAAGTGCAGCTTCAAGCTTTTCATTAAAAGCTTTTTCTTGCTCTTCGATGTAAGCCTTGGTCTTGTGATTCCACATGACGGTCAACTTTTCTTGATAGCTAGCGAATGCTTCTTCAGCACCTTCGAGTTCAGAGACTTCGGAAGCAACAATTTTAAGATCTTCTTCGCCCAATTCGAAAGCTTCCGTAATGGCAGCCATACGAGAGTTAAAGAGATCCTTAGCTTCGCGAAGACGCTTTTCTTCGGCCAATTCATTCCATTGAGATTCAGAGGCTTCAAGCTTTTCTTTCAGCTCGGTCACTTCGGCAGCAAGAGCTTCTTGAGCTTTTGCAGCTTCAGCAATGGCTTGTTCCTTTGCGGCTTTTTCTTCTTGCCACTCGGAATCTTTTTGCTTGATTGCTTCCATCATAACCTTGGAAACGCTGGCTACGGCTTCTTCGAATTGTTGGCTGTCGCCAATTTTCTCAGAAAGCATGCCTTCGATTTGTTTAAGTAGATCTTGAGTATCCATAGTTAGTTTATTTGCTTGTTTTACAGAGTTTTTGCTTAAAAGGGAACATTTTTTTTCATTATAATGTTCTTTTTTGTAATTTTCCTTGTTTTTTACATGAAATACTTCTGCTTGAGTAGCATCTTTTTTTATCTTAAGTGTTTTTTCATTTTCAACAATAACACCCTCTACGTCAGCAGCAGGATTAGCAGTGAATCCAATCCCAAGTGGATAAACATCACCGACTACGAGACGATTGACAATAGTTCCATCGTCCATTTTTCCTTCACCATCGTAAGCCTTAAGATATTTTTGCAATTCTTTTATTTGTGATTTTTCAGTTACTATCTCAGCTTCTTTTAAATCATTACTTCCAACTGCAATATAAAAATCATTAAATCCAATCTCCCAACTAGCAGAAATTTGATTATAAAAATTCTCTCCTTCGTCAGTTTGTTCGAGCATTCTCGCAAACTCAGGGTTTACGATTTTATAAACCAATGCGCCTAATGCAATATTAAAAGGAGAGCTTTCGCCTCTCAAAGATTCGGCTGCAAGTATTTGATTAGTATTAATATCACTAAAAGATGAACTAACTATATGACCAACTACTTTTTGTTTGTTATGCTCAATATTGGTTGGCTTATGAATGAAGTAATCATTTACAGCTAATGCTGTCTCAGTATCTATTCCATCTCCATTTTTGTTGAATTTATTAACTACAGCGGCATTAAATGCTACCCCTAGCAAGTCAATGTTCTTTTCTAAATCTACTTCTGCAGGAATAAGAGGTTTAAGGTTTTCCAAAGACGCTTCACTAATTTGGAACCTTTTACAAGTCCCATCAAAACAAGAGGCTTGTATTTGGTTTTCGAAATTTATTTTATATTGAAATTTGGCATTCATTTGTTTTTTATACTCCTTCTTAGGCAAGTACACTGTTTTTGATAGTTTAGGCATAATATATTTATCAACAATTAAATTAGAAAATTCATTATCGCTTGGAAAATGAACTCCTCTAATAATTCTTGCCATACTAATTTGGTCGCTAATATTCTTTAATTGTTCTTCATGCTCAGGATGAATGCTAGCTAGCATTCTATACGCAAGTCGCCCCTGTAAAGCATGTCCGCTTGGATACGAAGGAGTTTGCGCTGTTTCAGTATCATTTATGTCAATATCTATATTATGATATTTGTTAATTTGATAAGGTCTAGGTCTATTATATAAAAGTTTTAAACCTAAAATAATAGAATCTACTTCACTAACTGTTTTAAGAATATATTCTTTGTCAAATATAAGATTATTTTCTCTAGCATAATCAAAAAATATTTCTATAAAATCTTCGTCTAGTTTTGTTTTGTAATCCCCCTGATACCAGTCATGTTCAGAGTTTTGTATTTTACGAATATAAGAAAGTTCTGCAGCAGTTTCTTTACTGCTATTAGAATTAAAGGGTTTATATTCAATATCCCCCAAAGAAAGAAGCGGGGATTTCTCCGCCGCTTTTTCTTTTAAACTTTTGTTTACTTCGCCGTAGCGAATTGAATCAATATCTAATTGATCACTCATCTTCGCTCGAGCTAGCCTTAACTTTTTTCATCATGGCACCGAGCTTATCTTTGATCATAGCGTATTCTTTATCCATGTCTTTTCGAGCTTTTTCGATTTCGTCCATGCGAGAATACATTTTTTTCATCATGGCATCGTCTTCTTCCATTTTCATGGCATCAGATTTTTCTTTAGGCTCTTCCTCCTTTTTTTCGCCGTCTTTCTTGTCGCCGTCTTTCTTATCGCCATTCTTTTCAGACTTCTTTTCGTCTTTTTTGTCTTTAAGCCAAGGAGGCATAGCAGATTCAGAAATTTCTACTTTCAATTTCTTTGCTTTGGATTCAATTTTCTCAAAGATTTCGTTTTTCAACTCTTGATTCAGGTTAGAAGAAGCCAGTGATTCAAGAGAAGAATTAATTTGAGCTTCATTTGCCATTGGGAAATGACGCAAGGTCAAAGGGACCGTTCTGTTAAAAGAATCGGCGTTACCACCTTCTTCAATATAAGCGAATTCAGAGTCTGGCAATAAATTTACTTCGTTCTTTGCAGTTTCTGCGGCAAGCAAACCTTTGAGGCCTGAAGCGTCGTTGATGTTTTTAGAGAAATCTAATTCCATAATTATATTTAAAGTTGTAAGAATTAATACACAAAATTTTTATTTTTGAGAATCTTCTTCTTTCTTTTGGCTGTGATAATACAAAGCAGAAGGATAAAGTTCCATATCATTTTCATGCGCAGCCTCTGAAATACCGGGCAAAGTAGATAGCTTGCCTATGTTCTCAAAATCTTCAATACAAGCTTTTATATTTTCTTCCCATTGTTCTTTTTCTGAAGAAATTATAACACTTTTGCATAATTCATCAAGCAGAGATTTTTTCTCTTTTGAAAGTCTTTTGATATTATTGATTTTCCTCATTTGTTTTTGAGCGAAAGAAAAAAGCTGTTCAGTTTGATATATGGTTTCCTGAATGCTTTTTCTATCCGCAAGAGAAACGTTATCTTGTTTTACCGTTCCTGCTGGCCGCCCTTGTTGTTGAGGAGTGTTTTTGTTTGGGACTGCAGGGTTTTGATTTGGAGCTTCCTGAGCTTGCTCTTCTTCATTAAGAGGTAGCGGCTGTCCTCCAACAAGAGGAGTATACATCCCTTTTTGCCTATCCTCTACATATTGCTCTTGTCCAGACCCAACTTCTCTTTGTTCTGGATAAATTCCAGTTTTAATCGTTTGAATCCCTTGTTCTG
>Ga0208019_1001159_pt1 | contig 14092 bp, 7 predicted proteins | sample CB_VirMetaG_5_FD_184540 | JGI IMG/M metagenome (GOLD analysis project Ga0208019, IMG submission 184540) | Freshwater to marine saline gradient viral communities from Chesapeake Bay - CB_1508_1D Viral MetaG (SPAdes) (version 4) | ecosystem: Environmental > Aquatic > Marine > Coastal | place: USA...
AAAAAATCCTAGAATACTTTTATTATCATGATTTTGATTATAAAAATTCAAATCAAATGCAGTACTGAAAAGTTTATTAGTTTGATCTGCATTTTCTATTGTGATAGTATGTCCGCTCTTTATTATATCGGGAGACAAATCATTAGGAACGGAAAATGCAGAATTAAAATATGATAATATTTTTGCATTTAATTCAAAACATTTATATAACTCACAATCAACCTTGGACAAAGTAAATTCCAGATTATATTTTTTACATAAAGAGAATAATGCAGAATATTGAAACATTTGATTTCCGAGTCTGCCAAGGAATCCAATATGAGGGAAAGTAATCATTTTTTTAGTGTTTCATAAATCATTTTTTCCCAAAAATTAAAATAAAGATATTCTTGATTATCAAAGGAAAATTCTTTAAAAATTTTTTCAAAATTAATATTATCTATATCATCCCAAGAGTCAATGAATAACACTGGAAAATTTTTATACAATTCTTCCAACTGACCTTCTCTTTTTAAAATCGGAATTCTACGCATCATCAAAACTTCCCAAGTTCTATGGCAATCTAAACCATTACCCCTAGGACTTATAACAAACATATGATCTTTTATTTTATTCAAATATTCTGGATAGGGTAAATTAGGTTCATCAATAACAACAAAACTCATTTTTGATACTTTATCATAACAATCACTTCTATCAATGCAATTTGTTGACTTATTGCAATTTAAATATACTAATGAAGAAGGGTAAGTATTTTTTTTTCTTGATTGATTTAACCATTCATTTTTTGGACCATATGATCCTTCCCACCTGGTATTTTCAAAACCAATTGGGAGTGGTATTACTTTTTTAGAATAAGAGTTTTGACCAAACCATTTAGAATAACATGTCAGTTCATCAACGTTTACACCATTATAATTATTTTCTTCCCCATCATAAAGACAATGATCACTATTATGAGTAATAATAGTTAAGTCATTTTTTGTATTAAGAATATCTTTATATTTTAAAATATAATGAGTATCGCAATAAACAATATCTCCATTTTCAATATCATTCGGATCACACATTAAATTATCATAATGATATAATATTTTATCAGCTATTGATGGAAAAAATTCACCTTTTACTAAATTCATAATAAGAATTCTTTTGTATTTTTAGAATGAATATGCAAATTAACTATTGGATATATTTTTCCTTCTTTTTCAACATAAGGTTTGTGGTCAATAATGAGAGGATTTAATTTACCATTCCCAATCTCTCTTCCAACCACATGATGATTACCATACCAACCAGGAAGATCTCCATTATGAGTTCCACCAAAATACTGACCATATGATGAGGGATCAAATACAATTTGATCTTCATTGGGGAAAACATTCAAACGTTTAATAAGATCTGGTCTTCTTTTATAAATTCCACCAAGCAATTGCATTTCGTTTGGCATGATAGAAAAATATTCTTTTCTCTTATCTTCATCAAAAATAAGTTCACATAATATGTCGCATATTTGATCTATCTTATCAATATTACCAAACTTTGAAAATCCAAATACTACCTCATCTTCAGTATGATAAGTAATACTTAAACCATCATCGTCATCGATGAGATGTTCAAATTTAGATGTTGGTTGGAAAAGCAACACATCAGAATCAAAATGATAGCAATTTTGTAAATTTAAATACTTAATACAATCACGAACAAGGAAAACTCTAAAAATAGAAGTTCTCCATAATATATTATTATCGTCACTAAACAAACTCATGCTTAAAACTTTACGAGTTTGTATAGAGGAAATATCATTAACCTTAAGAATTTCAACACCATCAATTTCAACATTTTGATCTGTAATCAAAATTAATCTTGAATATGGATCAACATCATAAATGCTTTGAAAAGAATCAATAAGATATGGTGGTATTCCCCCCATATGGCAATGGACGTATGTTGGCATAATTGTTTATTCTCTCAAATAAAAGTGGCAGGATACAAAATCCAGTTGTTCTTTAAAATTATCTAAATCATTTTGACAAGGAATATATGATATATCATTCCAAAATAATTGTCTATGTTCACAAATATGGGAATGATTTTTAATTGCATAATTAGAATACAAATCCCACTCACTTATAGATGATAATTCATTATAATCAATTACACTCATCACACAATCAAAGAAAGAGTTTGAATGAAAGTTGTTCATAATAACTTCAATCATCTCATTCATTATATTTTTATTGAAGATCATATGATGAGAAATTGTAGAAAATCCTATAGTTTCTTCAACTCCAAGTAATTTTTTAATTGTAGTTAGATATGGTAAATGATATTCATTCGCTTTGCAATAATAAAATTTTTCAGGATTAAAATTAATTGGTCTAACAAATATTGTATCTGCGTCAACAACCAAATAAGAATCCGTTAATTCTTGAATTACTTTTGAAGACAACAACTTTAAAAATTGTTGATAAATCCAACCACTTCTATAAGTAAAATCTGATTTTTCATTATCATACTTTTCAATAATTTTTTGTAGATTTACATAACTATCATACCTACTTTGTGAAATATAAGTTATTCCATCAATTTTAGGGTCTTCATTTGATACTACAAAAATAGTATTGAGATTTTTAATGTTATTCTTCAATCCATTTACACATAGATTTAAAGTATTGAAATCTTTTTTATGTACTGGAATCAAACAATCAATATTCATATTATATAATTATAAAATTATTTTTTAGATATTCTACTAGCAGTTGTTGAAGTTCTTCTGGGAGTATTTTGAATTTTATTGGTAGCAGCACTTGTAGTTTTTCTAGAAACTCTAGAAGCACTAGCACTAGAAGAACTAGAATCACTCGTAGTTTTCTTTTCAACAAGAGATTTCTTTACTTGTGTTGTGTTATTTTCTCTTTTAATAATTGATAACTCTTTCTCGCCATAAACTTTTAATATTTCTATATTATATTTTTTGAGAGGATAATATCTACAAGAAAGAGGTCTACTTCTTTCTGGAGTTTCTTGCCAATCTTCTGACTGGGTTGAACTATTTGTAATCAAAATAAATTTAAATTGGTCTTTAACATTATCTAAAAATGTTGTAATTTCTTTGTTTGTCCAATGCTGGAGAACATCCTTAAGGATAAGCAGATCTCCCTTGCACTTATAAAATCTTTCTACATCACTCAGAAAGACAAATCGAATATTTACATCTTCATATTGTTTAAGATTATTGACAACACTCTCGACAATTTCAATACCAGTGTATTTTACATTAGACCAATCGATTAGTTTACTAAAACTCCAATCACCACAACCAAAATCATAAACGGTTTTAATTTTATTTTCTTCAATAAAATTAGAAAGAAATTCTCTATATTCTACTGTATTTTCAGGTGAAGAACCTCCACCACTTTGAATAGGTCCCCATCCACCGCCAGCATAAATTTTACTAAAATACTCGTTATGATCTGTAAATAATTTTTTCATTTATTTAAATCTCCAGTTTAAATCGTGTCTTTAAAGAACTATGATTAATTCATCTTTTTATATATAATCAATCCAAGTCCACAATTTTTCTCTTCCAGAAACTAAAATTTCTTTATATCCAAAATCTGTTAGGTAACTTTCAATCAACTCAACAGAGGGTATATCTCCGTCAGTCAAACCATATTCGAATTGTATAAAATCGATTTTCTTTTTTTCTAAGCTATCTTTAGCACCAAAAAGTACTTTATATTCCGCACCTTCCGTATCAATTTTCAAATAGTCTATTTTACTGATTTGAGATTCGATAAAAAGAGTATCAAGTTTTTTAGTTTCAACTTCCTGACTATTCAATACTTCTCCCTTAAAATCTTCTCTAATATAGAAACTGCTCAATACATGCCTATTGCTAGGATAGAACATAAATTCTGTCCCATCATTATCTGAAAGTGCTATTTTTAATAGTTTAACTCTATCATCTTCAAACCATCTATTCTGAAAACTTTGCCAGTGTAGTGGTTCTATAGCAATACATTTTGATTGTGGGAATTTTTCCAAAAAAAGAAAAGTAAAATCATCATTCCAATTTTCTATCCATTCGGCATAGTTCATCTCAACAATTGGATTAATATTGCATCCAACATCAACGGTTAAAATTTCACCACTCAAGTACTTCGACGCTTTTTCAATACATTGTCTGTAATCAAAACTCATTATATTTTTTCCTAACTTACAATAAATTTCCACACAATATCTTTATTAACCCTCAACAAATAAGAAGCATTATCTTGAAATCCAAAAGTAATCAAATAGTCATCACCATATTCACACATACCAACAGCAAATTCAATCTCTGCTTCCATAAAAGAAAACTGTGAAGATACTTGGACAATATCCCAATTATTGTCCCAGACAATAAAACGATGTCGATAGATACCATCTTTACGATCTTGCTCACTTTTTGTCAAATATGTCTCATGACATAAAGTAATATGACCTTCGCCAAAAGGTAGTACCTGAGATCCTCCTCTCAAATCAATGCAACCAAGATCTTTCCAATCTTTTAATACAACAGTTTCAGTAGTATTTGTTTCAATATTATATTTTACAACTTCTGTTCCATTAGTCCACTTCACAAAATGCCATGGCATATCAATAATAGGCATCCAGTTCTTTTCACAATAAGATTCTCTACCTCCTGGAGTAGGAATGCGATACTGTGCAATCTCTTTTACATATCCATCACCAATCTCAATTTCTGATAGTTCCATTCTACCAGTACCAATAGTGTCTAGATCTCTTCTGACACCACACATAAAGAGTCTTCCATCCCAACGAAAAATTCTAGAATCCTCAAGACCTACAAAGTCCCATAGTTCTTTATCAGGATGTAAAGATGTATCAATATGTCTTTGCCACACTGGGTTCATATTTGAATCATACTCACACAAAATATTCTTTGTGCGAAGTTTCCAATCATTCTCTGGATGAATGTATACAAGTGGGCCCCAAGGGTGCTCATACTTCTTAATCTCAGAATGATATAAAGTATAATTAATATTTCTTAGATTCACTAAAATCTTATCTCCATCTAAGTAAATAGACGGATTAGTTAATGCTGGTCCTTGAAGTATTGAAGAATCTGTTACTAATGGATGTATAGTTGCATTAGATTCTTCAATAGATTTCTTAACAAAGTTTATACTTTGATTCGCTACATGCAGTGGTCTGTTCATATTGATTCAATAATCATAAAGTATCTATAATAGATTTAAATATTATATTTTTTCAACGGCGACAAACCTATTTTACTTAAATTTTAAAGTGCAGTCAAGTACTTGATTTTTACATTAATATAAGGTATACTTGATAATCACTATTCCAGATCCACCAGCACCTCCACTGAGATTACTTCCAACACCACCTCCAGCACCTCCACCACCACCTCCAGTGTTTGGAGTTCCATTATCTCCATCTATATTGTTATGTGCATCACCACCACCACCTAGTCCACCTGTTCCATCACCACCAACTTGAGAAGCACCTCCACCACCACCAGAGTAATATTTAGCAACTCCCATAACTGTATATAAAGTTCCTGCTCCACCATTTCCACCCTGAGATACTCCAGCAGCACCACCAACAGCGTTAGATCCTCCTCCACCACCACCAGCTTTTGGATTTCCTCCAGTATCATATGAATCTCCACCATCATTACCTTGACCAGCAGTTCCTGTACCTGGCGGTTGAGAACCAGCAGCAACAGCACCAGCAGCACCACCACCAGATCCACCGTTGCCGCCACCATTACCACCATCTACTGTTATACCACCAACACCACCACCACTTGCGACTATTGACTTTACACCTCCTGGATATAATATTGAAGAAGAACTTCCATTAGTTCCAGATACTGGAGTTAAAGATCCAATAGCTCCTCCTCCACCATCACCAACTCTAACTTCATATGCTCCTGGATTAAAAATAATGGAGCTTCCTGAAATAAATCCACCTGCTCCTCCTCCACCACCTGATCCAGCACCTCCACCACCACCACCTCCAACAACAATATAATCAACTGTTATTGGATATTGAACATAAAATATTTCAGTTCCTATATTCTCAAAAAAATGCCATCTTTCTATATTTGATCCAGTATTATATTGATCTACTTTGCCACCAAAAGCGAATGGATCAAGCATCAAGTTTTGAATAATACTCATATCAATACAATCCTCCTCCAGAGATCACAAATTCATTAGATCCAACACAAAGAACTGTCGCAACTCCTCTTTGAGAAAGAGTTCTATTACCAGTTGTTGATGTTCCAACAAGATACATTGTTACTAATGTTCCTTGTGTAATAGTTTGACTAGTTCCTGAGTTATTGTATATAGATACAATATCACCAACGCTAAACACACTAGAAGGAACTGTTACTCCACCAGTCGTAATAGAAATATATTTGCCAACATCATCAAGAACAAGAGTATATGCTGATGTTTGTGCATTTTCTGGAACTGTTGTTGGATTTCCTATATTACCCTGTAAACCTTGAGTACCTTGAGTTGCTTGTGTACCTTGTAAACCTTGTAAACCTTGAGTACCTTGTAAACCTTGAGTACCTTGATTACCTTGATCACCTTTAATACCTTGATTACTTAAACCTTGAAGACCTTGAGTACCCTGACGACCTTGTAAACCTTGAGTTCCTTGAGTACCTTGTAAACCTTGAGTACCTTGATCACCCTTAAGACCTTGAAGACCTTGAGTACCCTGACGACCTTGTAAACCTTGAGTACCTTGATCACCCTTAAGACCTTGAAGACCTTGAGTACCCTGACGACCTTGTAAACCTTGAGTACCTTGATTACCTTGATCACCTTTAATACCTTGATTACTTAAACCTTGAGTACCCTGACGACCTTGTAAACCTTGAGTACCTTGAAGACCTTGAGTACCTTGAGTTGCTTGTGTTCCCTGTAATCCTTGAGTGCCTTGATCACCCTTAAGACCTTGAGTACCCTGACGACCTTGTAAACCTTGAGTTCCTTGAGTACCTTGTAAACCTTGAGTACCTTGAGTACCCTGACGACCTTGTAAACCTTGAGTACCTTGATCACCCTTAAGACCTTGAAGACCTTGAGTACCCTGACGACCTTGAAGACCTTGAGTACCCTGACGACCTTGTAAACCTTGAGTACCTTGATTACTTAAACCTTGAAGACCTTGAGTACCCTGACGACCTTGATTGCCTTGATTACCTTGGTTTCCTTGTAATCCTTGATTACCTTGGTTACCTTGAAGACCTTGGTTACCCTGAAGTCCTTGGTTACCTTGATTTCCTTGATTACCTTGGAGACCCTGATTACCTTGTAATCCTTGATTGCCCTGAAGTCCTTGGTTACCTTGATTTCCTTGATTACCTTGGAGACCCTGATTACCTTGTAATCCTTGATTACCTTGATTACCTTGGTTGCCCTGGAGACCTTGCAAACCTTGAACACCAGATCTTGTAAAGGTTATAGCAATTTCTTCGTCTTGTGCTGGTAAAGATCCACTAATATAATTTACTGGAATAGAATAATATGTTGTATTATCAGTAATATTCCCATCAATCTCAAAAATATTAACAGTAGTATCATTAGCTAATGCAGATGTAATATAGATATATCCTCTATTGAGACCACCAGATAAAGTAGTATCATCCCATCCAGAAATCCATCCAGATTGATCGTTTCCTAAACCATCAACATCATTTACATATATTACAGATACACTACTAATAGTTGGAGAGTTGTATAAAATTTCACCTGGGAAAGAACCACTAACAATAGTATCAGATATCCAAGAATAAGGAACTCCTCCACGATTACCAATATTTCCTTGGAGACCCTGGTTTCCTTGATTTCCTTGGAGACCCTGATTACCTTGGTTACCTTGATTACCTTGATTACCTTGGAGACCTTGTAGTCCTTGGTTACCTTGGTTTCCTTGGTTACCCTGTCGTCCCTGGTTTCCTTGAAGACCCTGATTTCCTTGGTTACCCTGAAGTCCTTGGTTACCTTGGTTTCCTTGATTACCTTGGAGACCTTGATTGCCTTGGAGTCCTTGGTTACCTTGTAATCCCTGATTACCCTGTAGACCTTGATTACCTTGGAGTCCTTGGTTGCCTTGGAGTCCTTGGTTACCTTGTAATCCCTGATTACCCTGTAGACCTTGATTACCCTGTAGACCTTGATTACCTTGGAGTCCCTGAACGCCCTGCGTACCAGCAAGAGCAATACTCAACAAAAGACCATTATTATTAACTAATCCACTACCAGCAACTACACTAGATGCCAAATCAATAGTTGCCCAACCACCAGAACCTATTGTGTTTACACTAGAATCTGCAATCTCCCAGATATAATAGTTTGCTGGATTGTTAATGTCTGCAATCTTAATCAGACCCTTTTGGTTTGGCGATCCATAGAATCCAATAAGATCAAATAGACCTTCTAAGTTAGCACCTCTATTGTCCTTATTATCAATATAGATTTTTGTAGCACTTCCTATAGTTGCATTATTAACTCTTAAGAATCCTGCTCCAGGATCACTTGCAGTAGTTGAAGTGCTGAATACATATTCAAATGTACTATCAGAACTAACTCCATTAACACCTTGCAAACCTTGGAGACCCTGATTACCTTGGTTACCTTGATTACCTTGGTTACCCTGTAGTCCTTGATTACCTTGGTTTCCTTGGTTACCTTGGTTTCCTTGGTTACCCTGATTACCTTGGTTACCCTGAAGACCTTGGAGACCTTGGTTACCTTGGTTACCTTGGTTACCCTGACGACCCTGGTTACCTTGTAGTCCTTGGAGACCTTGGAGACCTTGGTTGCCTTGGTTACCTTGATTACCCTGACGACCCTGGTTACCCTGTAGTCCCTGGAGACCTTGATTACCTTGGTTTCCTTGGTTACCCTGATTACCTTGGTTACCCTGAAGACCTTGGAGACCTTGGTTACCTTGGTTTCCTTGATTGCCTTGATTACCTTGTAGACCTTGAGTACCTGCTCTATTAAAGTTAAATACTAACTTCTCTGCATTAGTAGGTCTAGAACCAGAGACGTAAGAGACTGGAATCTTGTAATAACCAGCAGCAACTGTAACAGCACCAGTAACATTAAAGACATTTACATTATTATCCGCACTATCTGCCGAAGTGATTACAAGATTTCCTCTTGTAAGTCCCGCATTTAGTTGTGTATCATCCCAAGATGCATACCATGCAGTTTGAGTATTTCCAAGTACATCTAAGTTATCAATGTAAATAAAGCTCACAGAGCTCATTGTTGCATTGTTATATCTTACGTTACCATTTCCTGGATCAGAATCTGTAGTTGTTTGTGAGAATAAGTAAGGAACACCACCACGATTACCATAGTTACCCTGAAGTCCTTGGTTACCTTGATTACCTTGATTTCCTTGGTTTCCTTGATTTCCTTGGTTACCCTGAAGTCCTTGGAGTCCTTGATTTCCTTGGTTACCCTGATTACCTTGGTTACCCTGAAGTCCTTGGTTACCTTGATTACCTTGATTTCCCTGATTACCCTGGTTACCTTGAACACCTTGAACACCAGATCTTGTGAATGCTAAAGTAACTTCTTCACTTACTGAAGGATTTGTTCCACTAATCGGATTGACAGGTATTGTATAATATGTTCCATTGTCAGTAATATTACCATCAACTTCAAAGATATTAACAGTTGTTCCTGTTGATAATGCAGAGATTACATAGATATAACCTCTATTGAGTCCTCCAGTTAATGTGGTATCATCCCAAGTTGATACCCATCCAGATTGATTATTACCAAGAGCATCAAGATCGTTAACAGTAATAGAAGTTATGCTACCAAAAGTAGCATTATTATATCTAATCTGACCTGAAGTTGGAACTCCAGTTCCACCATAAGCATAAGGAACACCACCACGATTGCCGATGTTACCCTGAAGACCTTGGAGACCTTGATTACCCTGGTTACCCTGATTGCCTTGGTTACCCTGGTTACCTTGGTTACCTTGGTTTCCTTGAAGACCTTGAGTTCCCTGGTTACCAACTGGTTGAATAACTACAAATACTTTATCACCATCATTAAATGTTCCAGTCTGAGCAATCTTGGTGCAAGAATAACTTCTCCAAGAACCATTATCTGTTCTTGTACTTTCTACAGAGAAGATAACGTAGTCTAGATTATTTTGCTCTCTCTGAACAGTAATGATTGATTTAGGAACATTACTTGAATAATCAATAGCTGAAAGAATACCTTCAACATCGCTTAGATTAATATCAGTTTCACTTATTCTAAATGATGTAAAGTTAGATGTTACTGCAGCATTAAATCCAATATGTCCTGTTCCTGGATCTGTATTTGATGTAGAAGTTGTATATTCAAAAGTAGATCCAAGAGATCTTGCAGCAGCAATGCCTTGTAAACCCTGAAGACCTTGGTTACCTTGATTACCCTGGTTACCCTGATTGCCTTGGTTACCTTGATTTCCCTGAAGACCTTGATTACCCTGGTTACCTTGGTTACCCTGATTACCCTGGTTACCTTGCAATCCTTGTAGTCCCTGTAATCCTTGGTTACCTTGATTACCCTGGTTACCCTGATTGCCTTGGTTACCTTGGTTACCTTGGAGTCCTTGATTACCTTGAACACCCTGAACCCCAGTCTTAGTGAAGAGTACGGTTACTTCTTGTCCATTTGATGGAAGATTTCCTGTCAGATAATCAACTGGAATAGTATAATAAGATCCATTATTGGTTACAACACCATCAACTTCAAATACAGCAGTTATATTTGTTGCGCTGTCTGCAGAAACAATATAGATATATCCTCTATTCAATCCTGCATTTACTACACTATCATCCCAAGTATCATACCAAGCAGTTTGATTTACACCGAACTCATCAGTATCGTCAAAATACATTGCTGTAACTGATCCAATAGTTCCACTATTAAATCTAAGTCTTCCTTGACCACCAGATCCTGCTGTAGTAGTAGTATCAAATAAGTAAGGAATACCACCACGATCACCAAGCATACCCTGGAGACCCTGGTTACCTTGATTGCCTTGGTTGCCTTGGTTACCCTGATTGCCTTGGTTGCCTTGGTTGCCTTGATTACCTTGGAGACCTTGTAATCCTTGGAGACCTTGATTGCCTTGATTTCCTTGGTTTCCTTGATTTCCTTGGTTGCCTTGAAGACCTTGAACACCTTGAGGACCAGCAACAGAGAAGCTTATAATAAGCTCAGATGAGTTAGTAAATGAAGTAGTAGTAATAATAACATTACTAATAGTAAATGAATGCCATCCACCAGAACCAGATGCTTCTTGAGTTACACCAGTAAGTTCATATACATTATATACGGTAAGATCATTAGCAAGACCAATTCTTACATAACCTTTCTTATTAGATGAACCAAATGCTGCAAGAGATGATAAGAAATCATCTAAGTTAACCGAATCACTATTCAGGTTATCAAGATAAAGTTCTGTTGCAGTTTGAAGATTTGTATTATTAAATCTAGCAGTACCAGAACCAGGATCAGACTTAGTTGTTGTAGTGCTATAGAAATAGTTGTAACTGGTTTCAGAGTCTCTTCCTTTAAGTCCTTGAAGACCTTGGTTACCTTGACGACCTTGGAGACCTTGAACACCTTGGTTACCACTAGCAGTGAATATAATCGTAATTTCTTCAGTATTTGAAGGTAGATTTGTACCAGACACAAATGAGACTGGAATCTTATAATATCCAGTAGCAGGTATTACTTGTCCAGTTACTTTGAATATATTGATTGAATCATCATTACTGTCAGCAGATGAGACATAAAGATATCCCCTTGTCAACCCAGCATTTACAACAGTATCATCCCAAGTATCATACCAAGCAGTTTGACTATTGTTTAAAGCATCAAGATTATCAATGTAGATAAATCCAACAGAACCTAATGTTCCATTGTTATATCTTACGTTACCATTTCCTGGATCAGAATCTGTAGTTGTTGTAGAAAATCTATACGAAATTCCTCCCCTACTACCAAAGTTGCCTTGGAGACCTTGGAGTCCTTGATTACCTTGGTTACCCTGGTTACCCTGGTTACCTTGATTTCCTTGGAGACCCTGATTACCTTGGTTACCTTGATTACCTTGATTACCTTGGAGACCTTGTAGTCCTTGATTACCTTGGTTGCCTTGATTTCCTTGGTTACCTTGGTTTCCTTGGTTACCCTGAAGACCTTGGAGACCTTGGTTACCTTGGTTACCTTGGTTACCTTGGAATCCTTGAGTACCACTCTTAGTGAATGTTATAACTACTTTTTCATTATTAGTTGGTAATGATCCTGATACGTAAGATATTGGAACTTTATAATATCCAGCAGCAACTGTTACTGCTCCAGTTACTATAAAGACATTTACATTATTATTAGCACTATCAGCAGAAGTTATATACAAATAACCTCTATTGGTATTATCAGTATCGTCCCAAGTGTTGTACCAACCAGTTTGGGTATTTCCAACATGATCTAGATTATCAATATAAAGGAATCCAGCTGAACTTATAGTTGCACTATTATATCTAATAAATCCATTACCAGGATCAGCATCTGTAGTGGTTGTAGAGAAGATATAAGGAACTCCACCACGGTTGCCATAGTTACCTTGGAGACCTTGATTGCCTTGATTTCCTTGATTGCCTTGATTACCCTGGTTACCTTGGTTGCCCTGGAGACCTTGTAATCCTTGGAGACCTTGAAGACCTTGGTTACCCTGATTTCCTTGGTTACCCTGGTTACCTTGGTTGCCTTGATTACCCTGAAGACCTTGGAGTCCTTGATTACCTTGGTTACCCTGGAGTCCTTGGTTACCTTGGTTACCTTGGTTACCTTGATTTCCTTGGAGACCCTGTAAACCTTGAACACCAGATCTAGTGAATGCTAATGTAACTTCTGTGCTTGTAGGAGGAACAGTACCACTTATCGGATTAACGGGAATGGTATAGTAAGAACCATTATCATTTGCAGAACCATCTACTTCAAAGATATTGACTGTATTTTCAGAAGAGTTTGCTGAAATGATATAGATATAGCCTCTATTCAAACCACCAGTAAGTACAGTGTCATCCCAACTTGCAATCCAATTTGTTTGATCATTACTTAATGAATCTATATCATGGATTTGAATGGTTGTTATGCTACCAAAAGTAGCATTGTTATATCTAATCTGACCTGAAGTTGGAACTCCAGTGCCGCCATAAGCATAAGGAACACCACCACGGTTACCAATATTACCTTGGAGACCCTGTAGACCTTGATTGCCTTGATTGCCTTGGTTACCTTGGTTACCTTGGTTACCCTGAAGTCCTTGTACACCTTGGACTCCTTGGTTACCAACTGGTTGAATAACTACAAATACTTTATCCCCATCGCTAAATGTACCAGTCTGAGCAATCTTTGTACATGAATAACTTCTCCATGTACCATTATCTGTTCTTGCACTTTCTACAGAGAAAATAACATAATCTAAATTATTAACTTCTCTTTGAACTGTAATAATAGATTTTGGAATGTTATTTGAATAATCAATGGAAGATAAAATACCTTCAACATTACTTGTATTAATATCAATTTCACTTATTCTGAATGATGTAAAGTTAGATGTTACTGCCGCATTAAATCCGATATGACCTGATCCTGGATCAGTATTTGATGTTGAAGTTGTATATTCAAAAGTAGATCCAAGAGATCTGGCAGCAGCAATTCCCTGAAGTCCCTGTAGACCTTGGTTGCCTTGGTTACCTTGAAGTCCTTGGTTGCCTTGGTTACCTTGAAGTCCTTGGTTTCCTTGGAGGCCCTGTAGACCTTGGTTGCCTTGGTTACCTTGAAGTCCTTGGTTTCCTTGGAGGCCCTGTAGACCTTGGTTGCCTTGGTTGCCCTGGAGTCCTTGGTTGCCTTGGTTGCCCTGGAGTCCTTGGTTGCCTTGAGCACCAATTGGTTGAATAACTAGGAATACTCTATCATTGTTACTAATTGTTCCGGTTTGGAAAATT
>Ga0208019_1001160_pt1 | contig 14083 bp, 16 predicted proteins | sample CB_VirMetaG_5_FD_184540 | JGI IMG/M metagenome (GOLD analysis project Ga0208019, IMG submission 184540) | Freshwater to marine saline gradient viral communities from Chesapeake Bay - CB_1508_1D Viral MetaG (SPAdes) (version 4) | ecosystem: Environmental > Aquatic > Marine > Coastal | place: USA...
CGTGCCAGTCGTGCGATTTCAGCACTCGTTTCCAGCCAGAACGGCCTGCAATTGTCATACTATCGCATCCGTTCATTTTGGCAAATTCTATAGCAGATTCTTGGAAATCAACAATTTGATCCATGTCGCCTGCCGCCAAGAAAACATGAAGAACTTTCTTGCGCGGGAAGACCGAAATTTCAGTCACAGCGCATCCAGAGTCTCCAGCCCATAATTGCATATGGCCGGACAATACGCCGTCCACAATATCCATGTATTCGTGTGTCCCGCCAGAGTATGCAAGCGCAGATTCAATCCAGTTCCGGCAGCGTTTAAGCTGGCCAAGGATTTCCATTTTTTCCTGTGCTTGACCCATCAGACATTCTTTACCAGTAGCGTTACGGACGGAACCGCAGGACAGAAAGTCTCTGCGGCGTAGGATTTCAGCGCAGTATCCAAATTATCCACGGCCCACATGGCCTCCAAATAATCGCCGGCGTTCATCTCAAAAATGCCGCCACGAGCCACGGTTTTGGCTTCGTCGTTATCGTGCAGGGTAATCCGCATGGTCGATCCGGGAATATCCGTACCGTTGATTCGCGGCCAAAACCAGAATGTCTTGGCGTTTGCGGATTGGGAGTTTAGCTGCGCGGTGAAGTTCACCATGTACTTTCCGGCCACCGCAAATACGATTCGGCTAGTGTAAGTGCCGTCAACCGAGATGTTTTTGGAGTATGCGGTCGAGTCCCAAGTAATTTCATCTGGGGTTTCGACAACGCTGTGCGTGTGATCGGTCGTGTTGTAGAAAAGCGCATATCCGTAGCCCTGATCTGGCTCATTCGCGCCATAACCCAGCGGAACCCAGACACCATCTACAGACACCACGGGATGCTGGATGGAGCGATCCCACATCAATAGGCCATCGTCAGACGCGGTTTCGCGCCCGGTTTGCTGCATCAGTTTGGTTTGGATTCTCGACAGGTAATCGACCAGACGCTCGCCCCAAGGCTTCCAATCAGAACCTGTGACGGGAGGCGGGCGACTCTGAACGCTCATCGCTTCCCTCTAGGAGTCGCGTCAATACGCATTGTGCCAGTTCGCCAAGCGGCTAGTTTTGCGCCTTCAATACGCATCCGAATTTGGCGGCCAGTAAAGCGCACAGATGTTGGGTTTGCCATCTGATATGGGCCGTGCGTGTATTCCGTGTCATTCGGGTGGAATCGAGTCTTGAATGTCACCTCAACATCGCCCTGATTGGTTTCATCCGGAATCAGGCTGCTTACAGTCATAACCTGATCGCCATTCCCAAGACTGATCGGGCCGGTTTCTGCATAAATTGAGCGTCCGTCTGTGTTCAGGCCAACTTCATGCTCAAACAGGTTTCCAGAGGAGCAAGAGGCCAACGGGTAAGAGAACACGCCAGCGTCTACACCAGCAGTTCGACACAACTCACCAAGCATCCAGTAGTTTTCTTTATAGTTGTAGGAAACATACTTGCTGTTTTCATTGGATGCTTCGTCTGGGTAAAACCACCAGATTTCACCAAACTCAGAATTAACTAGCGCATAGATTTTTGAACGCTGAACAAAGTTGATGTCATCAAAAATAAAGTCAGCAACATCGCACGGCATCTTGGATACGGTAGAGCCGTTGAACATGAAGAACCCGTCGCTTCCCATCCAGAAAACGCCTTCATCTACTGCCGCTGCAGCATTTCTTGCGATAAGCCCACAATGGTTGCCGACACGTTCAAAGCCGTACACATACGGAGGGCCGACATAGTTAGCAATATGGGCATCAAGGTCCGTCAGGATGAATGCACGGCCCTGCACGCGGATTCCAGCCATGATCTTGCCGGAAGTCTGCAACTGAATGTCACCAGCTTCATTGGTCGCAGCGGGTGTCCATGTGGCGTTGTCTTCACGGTCGCACCACGCAATCTTTCGCGGGTTGCCTCCAGCGCCAAGCGCAAACAGGAAGCGTTCTTCTGTTACCAGTAGGCCGAGACAATCTTCAGGAGAATTTGCGATTTGTACAGCAACGCCAGAAGTGTTCAGATCCCATTCGTATAGCTTGCCATCAGCTACAGAACAGGCCACAAGGTATTCGCCCCAGTTATCAAGGCTCCAAGTGGTGGCCTCGCCATAACCTGTGTTATTTACACGCGGAGTGCCGTAGTAGCTGTCACCATAAAAGCCGCCGCCGTAACCAATAACAATTTCGGCATCCAGCGTTCCTGCCGTCAGGCCAGAAGGCGTAATGTCGTAAATAATGTTGGATTCGCTTACGGCATACAGCTTGTTATAAGTACCAGCGGCAATGTGAAGGTCGCTTGAGAAATCTTCCCAAGTCAGCATTGCCCTTGGGGCGGCATTAAAGGCAGTTGCAATACGAGTACGCCATCCGCCAATCGGGCGCAACGATCCATCACGCCAACGGACAAGATTTGTTTCTCGCCAACGATTGGACTGCTGATATTCCGTACCGTTTCGATAGACGCCGGGCGGGAGAGCGAGTGGGATTAGGGACATATCGTTTCCCTTTTAGAAGCCGATGTAGAAATAGCCGAGGAACCTTTGAGTATTTGTTGAGTTAGCCCAATACAAATCAAAATCAGAATATGTTGTGTTTGCGCTTCCGCTGAACACATACGGAATAATAATCGTTGTATCAGATCCTCGGCTGTCATATTCCATTGTGCTGCCTGTCGCAGAGGCAACAGAAGAATTTGCCTTTCTAAGCTGTAGAGTTGATGTCCCGAAGTTTGCGTATGTTGCGTATCTGTTGCCAAACCCAACAATCAATGCCTTTCCGCTTGCTCCTGTGGTTATGCTGAAATCTGATCCACTTGATACAGAAAGCGAAGCGCCAGCCGTGACAGAAACCTTGCCATCAACATAAGCTTTAATACTTTGCTGTGTGGCAAGAGCCGTTGCGCTATTGCTGGCCATGTTGTCTTGGTCAAGAATCGCTGTAATCCCATCAAGAAGATTCAATTCTGACGCAGTGGCGGTAAGGCCAAAGTTCAACAAAGCCGCTGCTGCACTTGCAGCCCCAGTCCCACCATTGGTTACGGCAAGTTCTTCGCCTGACCAGTTGGCGTTATTAACCGTCGCGGTTGATGCAGAAGTGATTCGGCCCTGCTGGTCAACGGTAACATTTGCAGGAGCATAAGTTCCCGGAGTCACTGCTGTGTCTGCAAGGGTAACGGTGCGATTTGCAGACAAATCACCGCCGCCAGTAAGGCCGGTTCCGGCGCTGATCGTGGTCGCTTTTTCGGCCTTGGTATCCTCAAGATCCTTCAGATCCGCATCAACATCGTCCCAGTTGCCGTTTAGTTTTGTACCCCATGAATCCTGAGATGCGCCGACCTCTGGTTTCGTGAAGCCATAATTTGTGGTCGTAGTGTCTGCCATTTCAATCCCCTTTTAGGCGGCCAATTTCGTCCAAGTTTCACCGCCCTGCGGTATGTCTGTCCATGTGCTGGACGCCTCTGCAATAGTTTCCCATTTCTCGCGGCCAATAACCACGACAGCGGATGTGATTGATACTGCTGCGCCAGAGCGTAATACATAACCGGCTGCTGCGGATATAGACGATGCGCCTGCCGATGTTGCGCTTGGATTAAATGTTGCAACCGCATTTGCTGAAATTGTTGATTCAGCAGACACAGACGCAGCATGGTCAAAAACACGAACGCCAATAGCTGCTGTACTAGATTCCGCAGATACGGATGCGCTTGTGTTGGTTGTCTTTGCAGCAACCGCTGTAAATGTTGCTGCTGCTGATAGCGATACATCCACAGTAATTGAAAACACAGCATTTGCAACTGTGCTTGCTGCTGCTGATACCGCTGCAGAGCCTTCTGGAACGCGCACAACCACAGAAGTAAACACAGACGCAGAAGATGAAGTTGCGCTACTTTCGCGCACTCTTGCGCCGTTTGCGGTCGTATCAACGGTTGTGGTGGATGTGCCATTGACCAGCGCGGAACCTTCCGGAACCCGGCGAGCAGATGCCGTAACAGCAGAAACGACAGATACTGTCGCTGTTGCAGATTTAATTGTTCCTGAAAGCCCTGTGCTTACAGTCGCAGAGGCAGAGACCGTGGCCTCGCCAAGATGGATGGCAGAGCCTAAGTCGCTGTATGTCGCTGCGGATAATGGAGCAAGGCCGAGCATCGGTTAGCCCGCCTGCGCTTCCAGTTCTTCGACGCGATCTGTCAATTCCTTAATCGCTTCAATCAACAGGGCATGAATCTGGTCGTATTGAACGACTTTGTACTGATCGTCCTTGCTGCCAGTCTTGAGTTCAAGGTGAGTCTCAGAAACCGCCTGCGGAAGTACAGCCTCAAGTTCTTGCGCAATTACGCCAGCAGAACGCTTGTTTTCGTAGGTGTATGTGAATTCAACCCCGCGCAACTTGTTGACCTTTTCAAGAGCGTTTTCAACAACGCTCACATCTTTCTTGAGTCTGGCGTCTGAAATTGAGGTTGAGTATGCAATTACATTGCCATCGGCGTGAAAATCACCATTGTTGTACAGGCGCGCATCGGTATTGCCATCCAAAACAAAGTTGATCTGGGTTGTCTCTACGCCAATATAGTCATTGGTGTCGCGCCCGATGTAGAACACGTCGCCACGCAAATCGGACTCAACGCTAAAAGTAGTTCCTGTCAGATCAAGACCAGCGCCAGCCGAATAGGTCGTGTTGGTATCGGGCGGGGTTTCCCAAGTGAAGGTGCCGTCACCATCAGAACGCAGGTACTGAGCAGTCGTACCGTTGCCGGTGACATTCAATTCCGCAGCGCCCACCGAGTTGTCGGTGATGGTTGCAGCATTGACGCTTGAAAGCGTAGCCAAAGCGCCAAGGCCAGTAAGTGTGCTGGTGCTATGGCTGTGGCTGTCATCCGCCACAGTCACGGCAATCGAAGTTGTGCCGGAACCGGAAGCATCCCCGGACAGGGTAATGGTCTGATTGCCGGTGATGTAGCCAGCGCCGTTAGTTAGCTGGTTGTTGTTGGTCGGAATGTCGTCAAAGAACGCAGCCTTGCCAGCCGGATAGGTAGCAAAAACATTCTTGGAGCCAGCCGCCAAAGATACGGCAGACCCGCTATTGCTGGACGCCAGAATCGTGTCGCGTGACAGCGCAGTTCCGGATGCCGTGTATGTGCCGAGTCCAACTTCCCAATCGCCGGTCGCAGAGTCCGTGATGGCGTAGTAAGTGGTGTTTGCGTCTCCAATCGCAGCAAAAGACTGAAAACCATTAGCCGCGCCGGCAAGCGTGAGCGTACCAGTCCCGGTCGTAGTGGTTGTCTCCTTGACGCGATCCTTAATTACTAGCGCCATGATCGGCCCCTCGCGTCAAAGATTAGTTCAGCGTGATGTCGAGATCACCTGCCGGTACACGGAAAACATCGCCAGATTCGATGGTCTTGCTGCTGGACAGAGTGGCATATGCCATCAGGTTGCCCGCAGAAGAAGCATCGTAAATGCCTACATGAGTAACCGTACCCCAGTTGGAGCCAGCGGTGTCGAATTCGACTGCTGCGGTGTTGCTAGTGGTGTCTCCGGAAGTGGTGAAAGCTACGCTCTTGCGAACATATGCAGTGCCGGAAACTTCGGTTACAGAGCCGGTTTCGCCACTAGAAACTGCAGTGAACAGCGCCAGATACAAAGTACCCGGAGCGGTGTAGGCAGTACCGCCAAATACATGGTCAAGAATCTTTGTTTCAAGATAGTTGGAAAAACTCATCCCAATCCCCTTACTTTGAGTGTCAGGCCGGAGCCAGAGTAACGCGCCTTTTCGGACGCTTCATTTAATCTGGCCACCGACGCAGAATACATCTGCGCCCAGACGGCCACGCGAGCATCTTCCTGCAAATATGGTGATGAATGCAAGAGAGAGCCATACAGGTACGCATCTGGCGCATCTTCGAGCAGCCAGTTCGTGGAATTCGTCGCCAGATCCGGAATCTTGGCCACATACAGCAATTCGACATCGGTGTCCGCATTTGGGGTCGGATACAGTTCAAATTGGCTGTCTGCGTGGCAGTAATACGCCGGGGTTCCGCTTGTGTCGTTAGCGCCAGCACGCTTGTCCTGCATTGCAGCGCGTGAGATCAAATCCAGCGGGCTTGTTCCTGCGCCAGTCACATGGAAGCGAATGGTCTCCAGCCAATCTGCAGGAATCTGCATATATTGATCGCCAGCCGTCTGCTGACCGCTAGAGCGGGTCTCCATTTTCCAATGGCGAATGTCCCGGTTCATTTGGGCTTCCGCCAACTGGATAAAGGTCGGAATAACGCTCGTCAGGTCGTCGCGATTCAGGAAATCAGCAACAGCGGTCTGGAGGTTTGCGTAATTTGTAATTGCCATTTTCGGCCCTTGATTAAGTTCCTACCCGCAAATAATACATGGTTTTCATTTTGCCAGAAGTCCTCTGTACTCAGGCTCGAAAGTCATGTTTTTCAATTCCTTGGACGATTTTATAAGCGCCCTTTGTGCGTCGCGCATCATCTTTTGAGCGGCCTTCACTTCTTTTGGCGTTGACGCAGATTCCATTGCCTTGCGGGCTGCGTCTACCGCAGATATGGCATCAGACCGGCGCTGTACAGCGTCAAGGCGCTTAGATGCACGAATCAGGTTCTTGCCCTCCGTAGTCCGCTCAAGTTCCGCCGCAGAGACGCCAAGACGTTCATACGGGGTAGACATTTGCGGAGACGGCAAACTGAATCCTTCGGCAGAATACCCGCCTTCTCCAAGTATGTTGCGGTACGGATTCTGTTTCATCAGGTCGCCAAATGCCGGGGTCGTGTACAAGATCTCATCTGACAATACGCCGCTGCGCAGAACATCTTCCGCACTGCTTGGGCTGAGGCCAAGAAGGTTTTCTGGGACGCGCTGACCAGCACCAAGAACAGACTTTCTGACAGCTTCAGGCTGTGTAGCAAGATCCAGCAGGGTTTTGCCCAGCGTCCATGTGGTCTCTTGAATTTCGGCAGGCTTCCAGTCCAACAGATTTGCTGCGCGACGGGTCAGGATGTTCTGGGCCATGTAGCCCGGACCTTTCACCCCCAGCGGACCATATTCATCAACAAAGCGGGAGCCTCTTCCTTTTTTGGTTGCGCCACTGAATAGTTCTTGGTTGACGCCGGACAGCTTTGACATCCACGCATCGTTGGTCACTTCGTCAGAAACGCCGGCCAGATTGCGCATGAAGCTGTGGACTTTCGGACCAGACAGGCCAACGTCGCCCATCATGTCTCTTGCGTCTCTTGCGGTTAGGGCGCGGAATGAGTTGTTTTTCCATGCGTCCAGCACAGATTCAATTCCCTTATCGCCCTCAACGCTTTCGCCCATGATCTTAAGGATCTTTTCTTTGTCGGTCGGACGGCCAGCCTTAATCCAGTTGTTCCACGTTGATAGCGCGTTTTTCAGATTTGATTGCACGCTAGTTTGCGGGGACAGGGCAGCCAGAAGCGCGGTGAAACGCTCCGGATCATCTGGCGCAGATGGGTTGTCAAAAATATGACGAATTGCCTGTTCGCTGTCTGCATACCATCCACGCTTGACGCCGCCAGCCTTGGCGACAGCCGCATATTCAGACGGGCTTGGCAGGGTCTTTGACGTATCGACAATGCTTTGTGTCATCTTCCGCCACTGCGGATTTCCTTCGACCATCGAAAGTTCTTCCGGGGTCATATCGCGGGATAAGCTGCGAAATCCGGGGACCTCTGTTTTTGCTTTATTGACCCGGCTTGGGCTGCCAATTTTTGGAGAGGCGACGGATTCCATTGGGAAGTCCATCAGCCGATTGGGGAAATACCCTTGCTCGTGTATGGAATTGCCTTCAGTGGTCAATTCGGATGCGCGTACTTTCTTGGAGATTACTTTGTAGTCTCCCTTGAGCGGCCCTTCACCGTGCTGTTTTGCGTATTCCCGATTGATCGTTACCCAGTCGCCAGCGTTGAGTTCATTTACGTCTTTTGGAACGGCGCGATAAATCGTCACTTCTGCATTTGGATTGCCGCGCAAACGCTTGAGGATTGCAGCAGACGCCTTGTCCATTGCTATGCTTTCAGTGCCGCCTTGGCCGTAATAGTGCCAGCCTTTGTCTGAATACAAATCTTCTGGATAGATGGCCGACAAGTCGTCTAGCGTATTCCCTACTTCGGGGTCTGGTGGACGATGGCGCATGCCGTAATCCATGACGCCGGCTTCCATCGGGTTTTCGCGGGAATACCCCGGCAAATCCAGCAGAGACGGGCGCTGCTCACTCTCTGGCATGTCAAACCTTTCATACGCAGGAATGTCGCCACGCTCACGGCCCGTCAGCAAGCCGCTTTGCTGGGTCATTCTGGCTTCGGCTTCACCAAACGAACGCTGGTAATTGCCAAATGCTTTTCTTTTCAGTTCTTGGTCTTTTTGAATTGGGCGAATTATGCCCAAGGCTTCTTCCTTAGCCTGCTCGTTTTCTTTGTAAATTCGGTCCCAAGCATTCCAGTCATCTGATCCCTTCGGATATTCGGACCGCCAGTTTCTGGCGATTTCCATGCCTCGCTTGTAATCTTTTATCTCTTCTTTTGTTGCGGTCCTAAATTCCTTGAGTCGATTGATTTCAAGACCGTAATTAGCGCCAGAGCCAAGGCTGTCAGCGCCCTGAATGTAGTGCTGGATTTCGTGAAGCAGGACTTGGCGAAAGTTTTCTGCGCCGCCAGACGGCGTGCCAAAATAAATAGCGCCGCGCGGGTGTTCTTTGTTGATTACGAAATGGGCGCTGTTCGGCTGCATGCCGGAGTTGTACACAACGTCTACATTCTTGAGGCCGGGATAGGCTTCGTAGAGTTGCGGGTGATCCAGAAGCTTGGACAGCGGCCTCTTTGAGTGCGGCCCCAAAAAGTTGGCGTAATCCCAATCGTTTTGGATCTGCTTCCGCAAAAAGTCCCAGCGATCCTTGGACATGTTGCGGATGAACTCATCAACTTTGGCTGGATCTCTGGCAATAGCCGGGTCCATGCCTTCATTCTTCACCAGCCAATTGGCTTGGAACTGCGTCGGGTTGCCGCGACCAATGTTCAACAGCTTTGCTGGCTCATCATCAATCTCGCCGTAGCGCCACTTTCCATCAGGGAAACGCTGCATGCCGGTTTCACGGAAGATGTCGAGACGATCTGCGCCTTGCTCTTCCATGCGCTCTGCGGTTCTCAGACGCTGCTCAACAGCGCCTTGGCCCTCTCTGCGAATAGCGCCAGTAGGACCAATCATCATGCGCAATTCGCCCGGAGCAGGCGGCTGCAGCAAGCTTTCGACGGCAGTCTTGCCCTGACCTAGAACTTGTTTTGTGGTTTCAGCGATCTTGGGAATATTTGTGGCGATATTTTTTGCAACTCTGCCGCCTGTGCCGCCGATGGCGAGCGGATCGCCATACAAGGACATTCCAAACGCCAGATCCTGCGCAGTGGGCGACATTTCTGGAGCCGGAGCGCCGTAAATCTGGTCCATTGCCTGTCGTGCGGCATTGTACGAAGAAGTCGTCAGCGGGAAGTATTCGATCTGTCTTGCGAGATCCTCTTTGCCTGCTGCGCGTAGGCCAACATCAAACAAAGCTTTTGGCGGTGCTGTTACAACATCAGCGAGCAGGCCGGGGACGGACGCATAACCCGCAGGCACGGAACGCTTGTAGTCTTCGCCGGCTGCGATCAGGTCTTGTTCAGATACTTTGGTTGCGTCGATGCCGCCAAAAAATGGCATGGTCGGCGCTGAATAGAATTGCTGCTGCTGGCCATACCCTGCTTGGGCAGCCTGCTGTTGCGCTTCGAGCGCACGAATTCTGTCGATCTCTTCTTGGGAGTAACCGTCGAATTGGGTCCGCTGTTTCTGCGGGGCAAATGCGTTCAGTATTCCTTCCAAGATCATGTCATGCGATTCCTCTCAGCCCCCTTCGCAAGGGTTCGCCCCAGTTCGTTTGGGCGGGTCTGTAGCCAACCGCCAAATATCGGAACGCATCTGCTCCGTGTGATGCCCAGTCGTGAGCGGGCCGGCTACGCCATACTTTTCCATTGTCATCGTATTCTCGGTGGTATTGGCGTAATGCGTCAATGCCCCTATCACAACGTTCTGCGTCAAACCAGCAGTTCTTCAGCATGGAGCGGACAGCTTGGATTCCGTCGTCCACCATTAGCTGTGGGGCAATCGTTACTGGACTGATGCCGAGGCTGTCGAGCGTTTCTAGTCGAGATTTGCCAGACCCCAATTCTTTCACCCGAACGTCATGCGGCAGGATGTGTTCCTTGTAGGCGTAGCCTTTTTCCTGAAGCACGCGAGCGTAATGGTCTAAGCCCACACCGCTGGATTCGTAGTAGTCGATGATTCTGATTTCCGGGCCGATGAACTGTGCAAACCAGATTGCAGTGCTGTCCCCGATGCCCAAGTCCCATGCGGTAATCACGCCTGTAGAGGTTTCGTAATTCACCACGTCAATACGGCCTTGGTCCTTGGCCTCCCGCATTTCAGTGGCGTAATACGCGCCTTCTGCATGTACAAGGAAGTCGCCACCCCAGACGTGATCGTAAATGTCCGGGCGCTTGTTCTTGTCTTCTAGGCGCTCCTGATCCAGTACACCCGGAAACCATGGATTGTCCTGCCAGTTCATCTCCACGATCAGCGCGTTGTCTGGCGGGTCCTGACGGAAGCGTTTGTGGGTCGCTGATTCCTTGGATTCAGGGTTCCACGTCACCCAGATTTCGGAGTCGTGTTCACGGACAGTCGGGATCAACTTTCTCCAAGCGGTCTCGGAGACGGTCTCAGCTTCGTCAATCCACGCCAGAATCAGCTTGGCCTTGGACTTCAGGGCGTCAAGCGATCTGCGCAATCCAGCGAAGACATAGCTGATGCGGCCATCCTTGGAGCGGATGTACTTCTCGCCGATTTCGTAATAGTCCTCCAGCCACGGCACGGAGCGGATGGCTGATTTGACTTCTTCGAGGGACGAATCATCCAGCGAGTTCATAAACTCACGACCACATAGGATCTGGCCTGTGCCGCCGGACTCCCCGATGCGATAGCCATGCACGGCTGTCATCAGGGCGAATGTTCGGGTCTTTGCGCTGCCTCGGCCTCCGTATGCCCCACGGTAGCGGAGGTTTGGCGTGTTGAAGACCGGGATGAGTTTAGGAGGGATTTTTAGCTGGGCTTTCATCCTGCTTTTTCTTCCCGAATATGCGGTCCCAGTTCTCTTCGTACTGTTTGCGGTCCGGGATTGGACGCGGCTTGCTTCCCTTACCCATTACGGAGCCACCAGTTCAATGACTGTAGGGCGCATAGATCCGTCGCTGCTGGACAGATCCACTTCCTGCTTTTCGCTGTAGCCGTGCTTAGACAGCATCATGCTGCTGGTCTTCTCCCGGAGTTCTCCCCTGAGAGCGCCGTTGAACAATGCTCTGGCCTGCTTGGCCATCATCTCTTCAACGATAGCAGAAAATTCAGCCTTCTCAGACTGCTTTGCCCAATCCCTTACAGTTTCTCTGGATACTCCGAGATAGATTGAAAGCCCTTCGATTGAGGGGATTACATCATCGGACCCATCGACCAGATGGTTCTTTGCGTAGGCGCGAGCCTTTTCAAGCACTTCTTCAGTGTACTTGCTGGGTCGGCCTACCGGGTTCGGTGTCGGCTGCTCCATGTTCTTTCTCCGCTATGTGTTCACGCGCGATGGCGCAAAACGCTTCAGGTGTCATTTCCACAGTCCATTCCAGATCCAGATTGAGTCCGAAATCACGGGTGATGGAGTGCAGCGGAATTACAACCCGCCAATATTTGCGGTCAAGTCTATACCAGAGTGCGGGGAATTTTGTAGTTCCAGCCTGACGGACACTTTGGCTCCACCATTCGGAAAGCTTGGGTGTCTTAGCGCGTTTAACTTCGATTGCCCAGCCATCGAGGCCAAGAATGTCAGACCCGCCATCTCGCCACTGGTCAAGGTTCCGGGTTGCTTCAAGTCCCAACTCTTCACGCAGGATGTGGACAACTTCGAGTTCACCGGCCTTTCCTTTGGCTCGCGAATTTATTTTTGGCATTAGTCATTTTCACTTCATTAGTGTATCAAAAAGGACCCAAAATGTCAAGTAAGTTATTGATTGTACTCTTGTTGTTGAGCAAAATCGTCGAAATTCAAGTGTCCATTTTTTTGAATTTCCAATAACATTTTTATTTTGAAATTGGTGATATTCAACAACTGCTCCTGATCGCCATATTCGTCCTCCCACGGGCGCATGCCCATTTTGTGGATTCCATGCTGGCCAGTGTGGTGATCCATGCACAACGGGATCGTGTTCCGGTCGTCAGCCTTCTGGCCCATGCCTCTCCACTTGGTTCCGATGAGGTGGTGAATCTGAGGCGGCATTCCGCAGATAGCACAGCCTAATTCAGAAAGCGCCTCAAAACGCTCTCTGCGCTCTTTTTCTGACATGGGCGGTACATCCGTACCTTTTTGAAGAGATCTCATGTTCTAGGCCCTCTACGCGCCGTCTGAGCGTATGTTTAGGTTAGCTTCATCTCTGCTCGCTCATCTGCACGGCGTGTACGCCACACTTCGAGCGCAAATCTGGCAGCTTCCAGTTCCCAGCGGTTCACTTCTTCGTCGTAGGTCGCTGCGGATAGCCCTTCCAGCAGTTCTGCGTAAGCTGGGTCTGCCAGTGCTTCCCGTTCTTGGGCTGCGGCAGTGTTGTAGCCGGCACGCTCGGCTTCCTTCATCAGCATGGCCTGCTTGGACTTGCGGTAATGCTCTAGACGCACTCGATCTGCTTTTGCGCGGGCAAAGTCCTTTGCCTTCATCCGCATGATGTGAATAAGTTCTTCTGCGCTGCGTGGTTGTGGGTTCATTTGAATTCAACTCCAAAATGCTTTTTGAGACCGGCGACAAATTGCTCCTGCGTCAGCGGAATCCCGTCTGCACCAATCAAGTCGGTGGTCGAGTAAGCGTCTCGGTAATTGAATTCTTCAATACTCATCGCGTCGAAAACCTCAACCAAACCAGATTCAGTAATTTTGTAAAGCTTGGCTTTGTCTTCATCTTCTCTAGGAAGGTTTTCTGGATACAACCCATATTCGTGGCCCACTGGGTCGTTGACCCCGACGTATTGGTTGCAACAAGGCTCATAAGCTGGTTTTTCCATAAATCCAACAATGTCTGCGTCTGGCAGAACAGAAATGTATTTAATGTCTTCTGGAAAATAAACGGTCACTTCAACTTTTACTTTTTTCATTTCTTTTTCCTCGGTAGCCAGTCCTCTGTCGGGACAATTAGGTTTCGCTGGTAATGCTTTCCGGCTACCAGCTTGCCGGATTCGTAGATGCTGAGAACCTGTACTTCGCCAAATACGGCTTTCATTTGATCCACAGCTTTGGCCAGTTCGGGCCAGCGGGTACGGTTCGATTCGCGGCTCATATCGCCACCTCGCCATACAGGCTGGGCATCCTGCCGTTTTCATCCGGAGGCGGGAAAGGCATCGCCGGCTTCCCATGCTCTGGAATCCACTGGTGGCTGCGAGCGTCGAACCAGAAGTTGAACAGTCCTTCCCATTCGCCGTGACGCTGTTTCGCAACCCGGATGAATCCATCAGGCTCGCTCACGTCAACTTCCTGCAAAGCCCGGATCTTGGCCTCCTTGACTTGGTTTCTCGCGATGATGAGCAGGTTGTCGGCAAGGTCCACGATCTCACCAGCGCCCTTGACCGAAAACTTGTCCGGGATGATCCGTTCGTCCGCAGCCTTGCGGATGTGGTGGACAAGGTGAATGTGGATGTTGTGTTCCTTTGCAGCCCAAGCCAGTGCGTCCACAAACTGCTTCTGCGGTTCGTTGTCGTTGGTCACGCCGCACTTCACCAGCGAGTCGATCATCACATGGTCGATGCCCAATTCTTCAGCAGCCCAGTGGATCATCGCCAAAATCTGGTCGGGCTTCACGGAGCCAAGCTGGTCGTAAATCCAGATGCGGTCGTCGGTGTAGCGCATCAGTGCTTCAGCGCAGTCTCTCGGTGGCAACGGAGCGCCACAGCCCTGACGGAGCATTCTGGCCACGGTGGCTTCACCCGGCATTTCCATCG
>Ga0208019_1001161_pt1 | contig 14080 bp, 15 predicted proteins | sample CB_VirMetaG_5_FD_184540 | JGI IMG/M metagenome (GOLD analysis project Ga0208019, IMG submission 184540) | Freshwater to marine saline gradient viral communities from Chesapeake Bay - CB_1508_1D Viral MetaG (SPAdes) (version 4) | ecosystem: Environmental > Aquatic > Marine > Coastal | place: USA...
AAGACATGTTATTACACGTTAAACAGATTATGATTGACAATATCCCTTTAGATTACTTAATGTACTCTAAGTCCCAGTACGTGCCATTTGATAACTCCCATCCAACCTTAGATAAATGTGTTGATTTAGGCTGGAACGGCACATATATCCTTACTTTTAGCACACCTTTTTATATTTGGCTTTTGGAAAACATGTAATAAATACACTATATATTAGATATGGTGTACATACATGAACGTATTTGAACTCTTTAAAGAATCCTTCGGTGTTGGCGTAGTAGCCAGCAAAAAACAAGCAAAAGACCCAAGATATAGTCACAGTCTTACTAAAGACGTAAGACCTGATACTCCTAAAAAGAATCAGAAAGCATTAGGACTTACTGAAGAAGTAGGTAGGCAGTCTGATGATGACAAATACTTGTTGGATTTATTAGCACAAATAGGTGCGGCTGAGGGTAAGTATTTCGGTAAGGGTAGTCAAAATAGTTTGAGTTCAGCAAGAGGTAGATATCAGTTCACCAAAGGTACCTGGGAAGGCATACAAGAAAATATTAAACTGGGTAAGTACAAAAATTATGGCATACCTCAAGAACTATTAGATGACATCGTTAATACATCGCATCAGGATATGGCTGATCCCAAGAAACCTGATTTCTCAAAGCGCATACAAGACGCCGCCGCTTTGATAGGTGCAAAAGAAAACGCACGAAGATTAGAAAAAGCAGGTATAAATGTAGACAGAGATAACCTATACAAAACATGGGCACTAGGTCCAAGTACAGGAATTAAAGTTATACAAGCCAAAGGCACTGGCAAGTCCATGGAAGATATCTACAAAGAAGTTTATGGTCCGGAATCTAGAGACGAAGAAGGTAATCTAAAATGGGAGAAGCGACTTAATAAAACTAAAGAGCAAAATCCAACTTGGTTTAAAAAAGGAGATAGTGCTGATGCAATTGGTGGATTCTTAAATGACCACATAGCCAAACTTAACAAGGATAGACCTGCTCCTGAAGTAACAGTGTCAACAACACCTAACGCAGAAGAAAAGCCTAAACAAAGTGTAGACGCAGAAGAAAAGCCTAAACAAAGTGTAGACGCAATAGCAACACTACAAACAGCATTCCAGAAAGCCATGAAAGATGGTGATGGCAAAGCAATGAATGACATTCTGCAAAATGTTAAAGCACTAGGTGGCGATAAGGCAATGCAGTCTGTAGCCAAGAACGAATACAAGGCTGGAGACATAAGTCCTGAGAGACAGAACAGAGCCGCTGTTGACGCAACACAAAGTAGATTGGATAAAGAAGGTAAAACACCAGGCGATAGAGCTATGGATGCAGAGATAGCTAAAGACGATGCTATTTACGCAGAACTAGGTGGTGTAGCAAACGTTCAAGACTTAGCAAAAGCAAATAATATTAAAGATGCTAATAAGATACAAGTAGGACAAAAGATTAAAATGCCTGATGGCAGTGAAATCACTGTAAAACCTGGCGACACAATGAGTAAAATTACTGCTGATTATAACAAGAGAAAACCAGCAGAAAAATCATATGCAGAGCAAGGTAAGGAAGAATTACCTAGCTCAATGTCAGTAAAACAAGCTGAATTAGATGCACGTGAAATTGAACTTGCGGCTGCCGAACAAGAGTCAAATATGGCAGGTGGTGGATCAGAAGAACAACAACGTAAAGTCGAAAGGCTGAAGAAAGACGTTGATGATGCAAAGAAATCAATAGCATTCCTTAAAGATCTAGAGGCTGGCAAGGGTGGCGCGGTAGGACAAGGCACACTAAATGCAGGCGACGCAGGCACAGCAGGCGAAGCTGATTACCTCAAAGCAAAAGATGCATCTCTAGCAAAAGAGACTGAGGCTAAAGAATTAGAAGCTCAGGGCAAGACTGGAGAAGCAGAAGCGGCACGTAGGGAAGCAAAAAAACTTGACATGTCAAGTCTTGCTGACGATGATCTTAATAGAAGACGAGCACAAGCAAAGGGTAACCAACTAGAAGCTGATGCGGCGGCGGCCCAAGACCGAGGCGATACTGAAGAAGCAGAGAGATTAAGACAAGAGTCTGAAAAAGCAAACGCAGAAGCCAAAGAATATGAACAACTTGAGCAAATGAAGCGGACCAGAGGTATAACAATGGGTCAAGGCTCAAAAGAAGAACAAATGGCGGCACTAAAACAGTGGGACAAGATAGAATCAGAAGGTGGCGATCCTACTGCAAGTTGGCCCGGCGGTGCAATTAAAGACCCTGAGAAAAAGGCTGATTTCATTCAACGTCAGACTGATGCAGTTGAGAAACAGAAAGAAGAAGGCACGTTTGATGTAGATAAAACTATTGATGACTTCCAGTCTGAAATAGACTATGAAGAACCTGATTACAGACGTGGTGATGACGACTACACACCAGAGCCTAAACCAGAGCCTGAACCAAATGTAGATATGTCTGATGCAGGGAAAGCAGATAAAGATGATCCTTTCTTTAACTACGGTGATGCAGGAAAACCTGAACCTGAAGTAAAGGTAGACACCACTAAAAAGGAAGTAGAACCTGAAGAAATCAAGTTTGACGAGAAACCACAGAGACAACATTACAAAGACAAGTATTCTGCACTTACTCCTGCATTTATGATGGACGAACCAGATAAAGAGGCAGTATATGCTCGTGAGCGTGTTAAAAAAGACGCCGCGGAACTTATGCGATCAAATCCTGCTGAGTACAATAGAAAATATGGTGGTAACAAACTAGGAGCCGCAATAGACACAGCAGAACAAGAAGCATATAAAAAATATGATGCTCCGTCTCCTAAAGATGAAACACCAGTTGTAGACACTACCCCTAAAAAAGACACTACTAGTGCCAGTGTACCACCTGCTGAAGAGCGTCCAGCGCAGAGCTCAATAGGAAATGCAATATCATCAAGCTCAGGTAGCGGTATGGCGGCGGCAAAGGCACAAGATGATGCAGCCAAAGCGGCGGCAGATAAAGCTAGACAAGAAGCTGAAGCAAAAGCGGCACAAGATCGTGCTAGGTCTAGTGGGAATGTACAAGTGGGCATGGCAGGTGCAGGCACAAACCTAGGTAAAGATAACGCAAGTCAGCAAGCACAAGACCTACAAAAACAAAAAGCAGAAGCAGATGCTAGGAAAGCAGAGCAAGAAGCGGCAGCCGCTAAACAAAAAGCAGAAGAAGAAGCCAAGAAAGCAGAGCAGGAACGCCAGCGCCAGGCGGCTAATAATACACGTGTAGGCCCTACAAGTAGTGGACTAACAAACGCATACAATGTAAGAAAAAAAGTACCTGAGAGTGCTATCTTTAGAGCTATAATGCGCAAATGAAAGTAGTAGATATACAGTTTGATTTGTACTGTAAGTGGTCAAAAGCACCACCAACATATAGATTATATTGTGATGGCGATTTACTAACAGAGCGTACATATACTTTCGATAACAAGCAAGCATTTGTACGTGAACTTGCTAAGGTAGAATTAGAGGCAGGCGAACACGAATTCGTAGTAGAAAACTTACACCCAGATTTGGGTATGTTTGAATTACGCAACATATGGATCGATGGCAAAGAAACAGATAAGACAAGGTTTACTGTATGAACGCACAAGATGATATAAGAAGAATATTAAACATAATGGAAGTGGATCCTCGCATGGGTGTTGGTAAAAAGAACGCTACAACACAAACTGGGACTGGAAGTCAGCCTCCTTTGGCTAAACCTGATCCAGTACCTATGCCTGCACCTGCACAAGCAGTTAAACCGCAACCTGTACCTATGCCTAATCCTGCGCCACAACCACAAAAACAAGATCTTCAGGCAATAGCACGTAACACAGCGGCACCTATGGTCAAACCTGCTCCTGCACCTAAAGCACCTCAGGTAGGCAATACTCAAGCACAAAGTGCTATAGGTAAAGCAGTATCAGGCACACTGGGTAAATTAGGAATGAAGACTCCTACTATGCCTGGTAGTGCTAATGCGGCGGCGCCTAAACCTGCTCCTGCACCAGCACAACAACAGCAACCAGCAACTAACCAAGGACCACAAGGTGGTATGGATTTTGGTAAGAATGTTAATAATGCAGGTACCGCTACTTCAGTAGCAACTAAGCCTGCACCAGCACAACAACAGCAAGCAAAACAAGCACCAGCACAACAAGCAACTAATCAGGGACCACAAGGTGGTATGGACTTTGGTAATAAAGTTAATAATGCGGGCACTACGCAACAGGCACCTGCACAACAGGAAAAGCCTGCTGAACCAGTGCAACAACAACCAGCAAGTAATTCTTTTGGTGGTGCAAATAATGCACAAAATAACAATGCTCAACAAAAAATTGGTACAGTAAGTAGTTCAGGAAGTGACCAAGTTGCAAAACAGCAGGCACCAGCACAACAACAAGCACCAGCACAACAACAAGCACCAGCACAACAACAAGCACCAGCACAACAAGAACCTGCACAGGTAGCAACAAAACCTGATAACGCAGGTGCAAGTAATAGTGTAGCAAATAATACAACACCAAGAAAGTCTGTATCAGATTTGTTGGACCCAATGACAGATACTGGAGACGAAGAAGTTTTTAAGGTTAACGGCCAAGAGGTATCTAAACAAGAATATGATCAGTATAATAATCCTGACCCAGGAGATGCGTTTGGTTCTGAGGATGACATGTACTTGGATAGCCTGAGTGATGACGAATACCGACAAGAAATGCGAAGCAGAGGAGCGTCTGAAGAACAGATCGAAGCAGATTTGGCTCCGATGAAGACAGCGAAAGAAAGAGAAGCTGAAAAGCAGGCGGCAGCCGCCAATGCAGGCGCACAAAGTACTGATGCAACACAAGCTAATCAGTCTAATGAGAAACCTGAGCAACAAGCAGGAAAAACAGTAACAAATCGTAGTGAGGAAGAAACTGTAGACAGTGTAGAGACTAATACAGACACAGTAACTACAACAGGTGGTAACGCAACAACTCGTGTTACTCCTGAAACTGACAGCGACAAAGCATTTAGACAAGAACAGGAAAGAAGAAGTCAAGAATCACCTGAAGAAAAAGCGGCTAGGCAAGACGCAGAAGCAATACAACGTGCAAAGGACTATAATGCACAAGGACGACTTACTTTAGATCAAAAGAAAAAGGGAGTAACATTAGATGCTGATGGCAAACCTGTTAACCCTGATGGCACACCTTATGACGTAGAGAAAGTTACAGCAGAGAAGAGAGCCAGAAGAAACGCCGCTAATGCTGAAAGAACAAATGCTAACGTACCACCTGCTGAAGAACAACCAGCGCAAAGTGGTATTGCTCAAGGAGCAACAGGTGCTCAGCAAACAGATGCGAACGCTAATAACCAACAAGTAGCACAGGCAGATACAGGTGCTAATAACCCAGACGTAACGGTCACAACCTCATCTGATTCTTATGTAGAACCAGACGGAACAAAAGTTACTAAAAACCGTACAGACAAAGAGTTAAGAGGAGATGCGGCGGATAAAGCGATGAAAGATGCGAGACAGCGGATGAGGGACAAGAAGAAGAAATGGAAGAATAAGGGGAAGAATAAGGTTAGCGATTCCGTAGACTCTGACACACCTGCGCTTAATGAATTAAAAGATATATTAAGACTAAGTGGTTTAAACTTTAAATAAATACATAAAAGGTTAGTAAAATGAAAGCAAAAGACGTAATTAGAGAAGGTATTTTAAGTGACTTAGCCGCTAAGAGCGAAGTGGATCACGAAATCCAAATGGCTCGTGGGCAGTTATACAAGTGCGCAAAGTACTCAATTGAACTACACAACATGTTAAAAGGCATTAGCGAAGAGCAAGGCTTAGAAGCATGGGTGCAGGCAAAGATTACTAAAGCAAGTGACTACTTAAGTGCTGTTAAGCATTACTTAGAATATGAAATGTTATCTAATGGTGAGATGCCAGTAGAAGCAGTTGAGCCTGAAGTTGAAACCGAAATGGGTTTAGATGAAACTACTACAGCAGGCGCAGTTGCCGCAGTTGTGCAACCATTAGGTGATATTAAAAAGAGAAAATAATGAGCGACGATATCTACAAGATACTAGAAAGTTTAGACAGTGTTAAGTCTGGACATAAGGATCAGTTAAAAGGTACTGACAAGCCTAGTAAAGGCAAGCCAAAGTATGATGGTCCTTACACCAAGCATCCTTTCCAGGGTAAACTTGTAGGTGAAGACGCTACCGAGGAAGAAGAAGATTTATTCCATACTGAGTTAGACGATCTTGTACACAAAACTTTTGGTCCCAGCAGTGACGAAAAGAAAAAAATGGACGAAGGTCGTATGAAAGAACTTACCATGGATCTAGAAAGCCTGACAGACGAGGAATTCAAAGACAAGTATGGTGCTGATAAGTCGACATTCAGTTCTATGGTAGCAAAAGGAAATATTGACAACTACGACATACGCAAAAAGCCTTGGAAGGACAGTGATGCAGGTGCTATTAGAGGTTCAAAAGAAAACTTAGTATCAGACATACATGAAGAATTTGAGAAGTTTGACAACTCAGAAATGATGACTGAAGAACAATTTGATGAAGCGGCTGGTGAGAAAGATGCCTGCTATCACAAAGTTAAGAGTCGTTATAAAGTATGGCCCAGTGCATACGCAAGTGGTGCATTAAGTAAGTGCCGTAAAGTTGGTGCTAAGAACTGGGGTAACAAGAGCAAAAAACAATGAAAATTAAAGAAATCATCCTGGAAGAATACAGGGATCTTGAGTCACGTTTACCCCAAAAGGTAGTTTATACGCAGATAAGACATGCACTAAGAGCGGCAGAAAAAAGAGGCAAAAAAGTTGTAAAAACAGCAGGTGGTTACTATAAAACAGCACCATTGGATGACCCCAGTCCAGCATTAGAACCTAATCCCGATAGATCTAAACAAGTAGAAGAGATTAAAAAATTCATTGAATTTTTACATAATGGAATTCGAAATCGTGACAAAAACGCTTATAGAAGATTTGTTTATAAGTACGGAAAGGATTATGAAGTAGAGGCAAAAATTGCACAACTTAACAGAGACTTGAGAAACTTACCATATGCACGTGAAGTTGATCCAGATGCCAGACAAGAACTAGTTTTTGGTGCAATTTCTGTTAATAAAGATGGTGAAGTTAAATTCGACAAATATCACGATGCAACATTTACGAAATGATTAGGAAGTAAAAAAAATAATGAAAGTTGCAGAAATCGTCAACGAAGACTTACGCAAATGGTTCAAAGAGAAGTGGGTACGCTTTGGTCCAGATGGTAAGATACGTGGCGATTGTGCAAGAGGAAGTTCTAAAGAAGGCAAACCTAAGTGCCTACCACAAGCAAAAGCGCATGCTCTAGGTAAGAAAGGTAGGGCAACAGCCGCTAGTCGTAAACGCAGAGAGGACCCAAATAAGAACAGACGTGGTCCAGCAAAGAACGTTAAAACCAAATGAGTAACAGATTTCACTTAGCAATACCCGGTGGAGACTTATCCAAAACACTACCTTTTTATACAGACATACTAGGATGTAAACTAGACATGGCAGAAGAAGGCAAGTGGCAAGATGTTGACTTCTGGGGCAATGAACTTACAATACACGCAACAACTCACAGAACAGAAAAAAGTCCAGAAAGAGAAAGACATAGTGTGGACATGGGAGAAGTATGCGTACCACACTTTGGCGTTCATTTAAAATATGCAGATTACATGAAAGTAAGAGAAAGTGTTGAGAACACAGTGGGATTTTTAGACAAACCTTATACTAGATTTGAGTCTAGTGATTACCAACAAGAAACATTTTTTGTAGAAGATCCTAATTTTAATGTTTTAGAAATTAAGAGCATGGCTAAAGATGGAAGTTGAAGTAGTTACATTATGTAAAGGCTGTTATCATACAGCACATTGTGGGCATAGTTGTATAGATGAAGATTGCGACTATTGTTCCGAATGTTGGTGCGATAAGTGTAAAGCAGAATATCATGAAAGTCAGCGAAATAATACGTGAAGAGCCAGTGGCCAGTAGTTGGATTACTGACTTAGATTATTTCGTTTTCGACAATGGAACAACTGCTGTTAGAATGAAAACTAAAGGCGGTGGCGAGTACTATATAGATGGTGTTAGCCAAGCAGATTTCGATAGATGGATGAGGGCTATCAGTAAGGGAAAGCACTGGTGGTCTGACATAAAGTATTTTTATTAATCAAGGAGAGTAACAAGTGGCAAAAGTCAAGCAAACGTCAGAAAAAGGACCCTGGGAAACTAGAGCAAAATATAAGAAGACTGGTCAGGGCAACAGTCGTAGAACATCTAAACTAATGATGAATAAGTCGAAGCGCAGAAGTTTCAAACGATATAGAGGGCAAGGTAGGTAAATACTAGTATGAAAATAAGAGAAATATTAGAAGATCAGTCACCAGTAGCGCCTTTAAATAGACCGTTACCGGATGTGCCTACCGATGCAGACCTGGGGCAATTAGGTCCTGATGCAGAAGTAATAATGGCTATTACACAAGATCCCGGCACAAGGGCAATGATAAAAGCATTGGCTTCTAAAATCTCTAAAAAAGAACAGGCTTCAGACTCAAAGACATATAGAGATGCACCTTACTTACAGTTAGTAACCAGTATGGGACAGCATCCCGAGTTTGCAGATGAATACAGACGCATAGGTAATATGGCCATGCGTAAACAACAGCAACAACAAGCCGCCCAGCAAGCCGCACAACAGCAACGTCCTGGTAGCAGTTCATCCACAACAAAGCCAACTGGCACAATCGCACCACAATAATACTTGCAATTTATTTGCATTTCAATTATAATGTATTTTTCAAGAAAGGACGACAATGAAAGTCTATTCAACCGAGCAAAAAGCAAAACTTAACCAAGTTATCAATGAAGGCATACAGGTCATGCGTGAAGTAGAAGACCTTAATGCTGGTTTGAATGATACTGTAAAAGCAGTTGCAGAATCAATGGATATCAAACCTAGTGTACTTAAAAAAGCAATCAGAATCGCTCACAAATCTAAACTTGGTGAAGTCAATCAAGACCACGAAGAAACCGTACATATCCTAGAGACTGTTGGTAAGACACTTTGAAGTCGCTAAAACGATACTTCTTAGACAGTTACCGAGCAGACCCAAAAGCATTTTACTTAGAACTTACTAGTTTTATCTTTACAGTAGGTGCTAGTATGTGGCTGGCTATGCATGCAGACGCACCAGATATGACTGTTATATATCCTGGGTTCTTTATAGGAAGTATTGCCGCAGTACTAGCATATCACAGGAGACGACTAGTCTGGCCTTTACTATTGACTGCGTACTTTGCATGTGTTAATATATTCGGATATGGAGTAGCAACAGGATGGTGGTAAGATGAGTTACGTAGACGCATTACATGACAGGGACACAGACAGAATTCACGTCGTAGAACGTGTTAACGGCGAGAGGATCTACAACGAGTTTCCTGCCAACTACGTATTCTATTATGATGATCCCAAAGGCAAACATAGAACTATCTATGGCACTCCTGTAAGCAGATTCAGCACACGCAACGGCAAAGAGTTCCACAAGGAACAAAAGATACAGGGATCAACAAGACGTCTATGGGAATCTGATATTAACGTAGTATACAGATGCCTAGAAGAAAACTATTTAGGCACAGATGCTCCCAAACTACAGACGTGCTTTTTCGATATTGAGGTTGACTTTGATCCACAAAAAGGATTCAGTCCGCCAGAAGATCCCTTCAATAAAATTACTGCTATTACTGTTTACTTAGATTGGTTAGGTAAGTTAATTACACTTGCTATACCCCCCAAGGGTATGAGTTGGGAGGAAGCACAAGCGGTTGCAGAACAGTTTGAAGACACATTCATGTTTACAGACGAACGTGAGATGTTAGACCAGTTTTTAAACTTAATTGATGACGCAGACATCCTAAGTGGTTGGAACAGTGAAGGATATGATATTCCCTATACAGTACTGCGTATTAACAGAGTACTAAGCAAGGACGACACAAGGCGTTTTTGTTTGTGGGGGCAGTATCCCAAGAAGCGTACATTTGAACGTTTTGGTGCGGAGCAAGTAACATTTGATCTTATTGGTAGAGTACATATGGATTATATGCAACTCTATCGCAAGTACACATACGAAGAACGTCATAGTTATTCCCTAGATGCTATCGGTGAACATGAACTAGGTGAACGTAAGACAGCCTATGAAGGCACACTGGATCAGTTATACAACCAGGACTTTAAAACATTTATTGAGTATAACAGACAGGATACAGCACTACTACACAAACTAGATCAAAAACTAAGGTTCCTGGATCTAGCAAATGAACTCGCACACGACAACACAGTATTGTTGCCAACAACAATGGGTGCTGTGGCTGTTACAGAACAAGCAATTATTAACGAAGCACACCAACTTGATATGGTTGTGCCTAATAGGAACAGAGACGAACAAGGTGAAACACAAGCGGCAGGTGCTTACGTTGCACATCCTAAAAAGGGTATGCATGACTGGGTAGGTGCTATTGATATTAACTCACTGTATCCTAGTGCTATTCGTGCATTAAACATGGGGCCAGAAACTATTGTAGGACAACTACGTCCTATTATGACTGACAGTTATTTGGCAGAGAAGCGCAAATCAGGTAAGAGCTTTACAGACAGCTGGGACGGCTTATTTGCTACTCTAGAGTATACTGCTGTCATGGAAATGCAAGCAGGCACAGAGATAACTGTAGACTGGGAGAATGGTGAAAGCACAGTACACACAGGTGCTGAATTATGGAAGATGATATTCGACAGCAACACAAGTTGGATATTGAGTGCTAACGGCACTATCTTTACATATGAAAAGAAAGGTATTATTCCAGGACTACTAGAACGCTGGTATGCAGAACGTAAAGAACTACAGGCTAAAAAGAAAGAAGCAACTGACAAAGAGGACATTGCGTTCTGGGACAAACGACAGTTGGTCAAGAAGATTAACTTGAACAGTTTGTATGGTGCTATTCTTAATCCAGGGTGTAGATTCTTTGACAAACGTATTGGACAGTCAACTACACTAACTGGTAGAAGTATTGCAAAACACATGGACGCATACATAAATGAATGCGTTATGGGAGTTTACGATCACACAGGGGAAGCAATTATATATGGTGACACAGACTCTGCTTATTTTAGTATGTGGCCCGCTGTTAAGGCAGATGTAGAAGCAGGCAAACTAGAATGGAACAAAGACATTGTAGTACAACTCTACGACCAGATTGCAGAACAACTAAATGAAAGTTTCCCTAAGTTTATGTCTCGTGCGTTCCACTGTCCGCAACACATGGGTGCCTTAATACAAGGCGGCAGAGAGATTACTGCTACTAAAGGCCTGTATATCAAGAAGAAGCGTTATGCGGCTCTAATCTATGACTTAGAAGGATTTAGATTGGATACAGAAGGCAAGCCCGGAAAAGTAAAAGCAATGGGCTTAGACTTGAAGCGTAGTGATACTCCAGCAGTAGTACAAAACTTCCTCAGTGAAATATTATTAGCAACACTGACAGGCGCTGAAAAGGAACAAATATACGACATGGTGCGTGAGTTCAAATACGCATTTAGAGAGCGTCCTGCTTGGGAGAAAGGAACACCTAAGCGTGTTAATAACTTAACAAAGTACACCAATGAAGAAAAACGTTTGGGCAAAGCAAACATGCCGGGACACGTTCGTGCCGCAATGAACTGGAACAACCTCAGACGTATGCACGGCGACAACTACAGTCAGCAGATTGTAGATGGTATGAAAACGATTGTGTGCAAACTAAAGGATAATCCACTAGGTTTTACTAGTGTTGGTTATCCCACAGATGAACTACATATCCCACAATGGTTTAAGGACTTGCCCTTTGATGATGACTTGATGGAGTCTACCATTGTTGACCAGAAAGTAGAAAACTTGTTGGGTGTACTAGACTGGGACATCCCTGCACATACAGGAATAACCACCACTTTTGATAGTTTATTCGAATTTGAGTAAGAGGCGTAGATAAATATGTTGTATGCGTCTCAGTCAATTATTAAAGTACAAGCAAGATCTTCAAAGTCATAGCTCTACTAAACTAGAACAATCAGCTAATGACCACATTTCCTTGGTCAATCAAATGAGTATGGGTGCGGACCGTATATTAGAATCAGGTTTAATTCAAGAAATTAATAGTCACTACAAGAACATATTTCCCTTACTAAGGCAGATAGAAGATATCAAAAACAAACGTATCGCAGAACTTGATAAAGATATTTTAGAACTAGACAAAAAATACTTTATTGACAGTTATGAGATGTACGAGACTCAGCATAAGATAGCAGACGTTGCTACTAATAGAGATATAAGACGTTTGTACATTTATGAAAATGTAAAAGATATTATTAAAAGTAGGATATATCATTACGTAAACTGGAAATATCCTTCCTTAGAAATAGGCCCAGGTGATGGTACATTCACTAATGAAATGATAGCTAGCGATCCATTGTATATTGTGGATGTTCATCAAGAATTCTTAGACAGTACTAAATTACAGTTTAATGAATTTTATGCTACACGTAGGTTAAGGTCATATCTCATTAAAAATGATTACAACCTAGATATGTTACCACAAAAACAAATGGGTTTTGTGTTAGCATGGAACGTTTTTAATTACTTCCCGTTAGAAGCGATTAAATCATATCTAACAGAAATAGTTAAGGTTATGAGACCTGGCGGTGTATTAATGTTCAGCTACAACAATAGTGACCGTTGGCAAAATGCTGAAATGGTAGAAAATGCATTTATGTGCCATACTCCAAAGCACATGTTGTTACCCTTAATAGAAAGTCTAGGTCTTGAAGTAATTACCAGTTACGACTTTGATCCCACAGTGAGTTGGGTGGAAGTCAAGAAACCTGGTGTGTTGAATACATGTAAGGCGCACCAAGCATTGGGTGCGATTATTCAGGTATTAGATGAGGACGAAGATCCTAGAAGTTTACAGGCTAGAATAGATAACGAATTGAAAAGCACATTAGATGCGCAACAACGATTCGAACTTCAAAAGAATAGGCCAGATTTGTTTGAAAAGGCTAAAGCACTTAGGGACCAATATAATCTTACCATAGAAAAAGCTATCGAAAGAGTTATACGTGAAGATGAGACAATAGGTGCTCTCAGAGACGAGTGGATAACTAATAAAGAAAAAAATAAACAGGAAAAATACAGAGCAACAATTGAAGTATCAGAACAACGAAAATTACAGGCTGTTTCTGAAAGAGACCAACGTGAAAAAACTAAAAAAGTATTTGATGTAATACAACTTGCACAATCTTATCAAATAAAGTATCATACATACACTAAAGAACAATGCATTAAAAAGGCGTTAGAGCAAAGTGGTTATACAGATTTAACCATAGATGACATCGACTATTGATTTCTATCTAAATATCAAGTATAATTTCCCTACAAGGAGAACGTTCAATGAAAGACAACTTACTAGATCTAGTATCACATACATTCACACTTGGTAACGTTAACACTATTAAAGTACAAGGTACCTCAACTGAAACAAAAGTTGATGCCATTGCTGAAGATAGAACTGTTATTATCCAAGGTACATTTAAACAACCACTAAAAGAGTTTGAAGGCACGTTTGGTATGCCAAACTTGAGCAAGCTCAATGTTATTTTAGGTATTCCAGAGTACAAGGACAACCCTAAAATTAACATTAGTACACAAGAGAAAAACGGTGAGACCGTTAAAACAGGTATTAGTTTTGAAAATGCGGCTGGTGACTTTAAAAACGACTACAGGTTTATGAGCAAAGAGATCGTTGAGGAACAACTTAAAACAGTTAAGTTCAGAGGTGTGAAGTGGAGTGTGGACTTTAGTCCCAACGATGCAAGCATTCAGCGTTTCAAGTTCCAAACACAAGCAAACGCAGAACATCCAAGTTTTATTGCTAAAACAGAAGGCGCAGACTTAAAGTTTTTCTTTGGTGAGGCAACAAGTCACGCAGGTAACTTT
>Ga0208019_1001164_pt1 | contig 14077 bp, 14 predicted proteins | sample CB_VirMetaG_5_FD_184540 | JGI IMG/M metagenome (GOLD analysis project Ga0208019, IMG submission 184540) | Freshwater to marine saline gradient viral communities from Chesapeake Bay - CB_1508_1D Viral MetaG (SPAdes) (version 4) | ecosystem: Environmental > Aquatic > Marine > Coastal | place: USA...
TCATTTCAAGGGTAAAGAAATTCCATACTATTCTGTTTATCAAAGTGAAGACTGGCCTATGGCAAAAAGAATGGGTGCAAAGAAGGTTGTAGGTTACGGTGCAAAAGTAGACATGAAAGAATACAATGAGTCCGTAACCCTCGATGAAGTAAAAGCAACAGCAAGAAATATTGTCAAGGGACTATCTGATTCCGATGGACCATTTACTGTTGTTGCGATCAAGGGCAACAAAGTCATTAAGCAAGAATCTACCAAGAGGCGCGATGCACTTCCTGCCATTATCACGGCAATGCGAACCGAAGTCGGTTCTGGTGTCACTATCGGCATCGAAGATAGAGAGGGAATTATTCGTAATACCTTCAAGGAATCCACTGAACTAATTGAAAGAGTCGGTAAACCAATGAAAACTGTCGATGGTTTGGGAAAGATCGTCAAAGTAGAAAAACGATGGGGCAGTCCATCAATCGATAGCATTGTTCAAGTAAAACTTGACTCTGGTGAAACAAATTGGTACTACAATGACGGAAAGCGATTTACAAAGAAGACCAATGAAGAAACTGAAAGTTTACAAGAAGAATTTGAATCTCTAAGCATCAACGATAAAGTTGTAGTTGACAACTTACTAAAGGATTTAGTTCCTTTGGTGAAGAAAAATCTCAAGCGACCTCTGCAAGCGATCCGACAATCTAAAAATGGCCCAACTATTAACAAAGTAAAAGTCAAAGATGTATTGGTCCTAACCATTACTCCGCCCGGTGGCACACCTCGCGTAGTTGCCACAGGAATTAAATCAACAAAAGTATTCAATGCAATTGCCAATGCTGCTATTGAGGCCGAATCCTAATCAATGTCAGTAAATAGAGCCGTCAATCTTGTTGCCATCTACAAATTCATTCGCATTTTGTCTACACCATTTGACAAGACAAAGGCGTATGAACTTGGTATCATTGACGATAAAGGAAACATTCTGCGAAAGCGGAAAGAACTTAAGACCTCCGAGGAGAAGGATGCATACACCATGCTCCATACACTTGTCTGGAAACTGAAAAGGATCCTAGACAAGATTCCAGTTGTGCGTACAACACTTGGTTCCTTTGCGACCGCATTGTGGTTGATCAAAGAAGAACTCAATGTAGACAAAGTATTAATCGAAGAAGCATTCTACGCATACATGAGAAAGAATAATCCAGATGCATTGGTCGATATCATTACAGAGTCGAGTAATAAAGTCACAAACACAACAATTAGAAAGGGTGTCTACACAATCAACGAACGGACAATGGTAATCTATGAGAACATAGAACCATTTGAAACAATGATTGGTATTGATCTTTACAGATACAACGACACCATTTTTAGTAGACAAGAATTAAAGAGGAAATAATCATGGCCAAACCAATCAACAAGTTTTCGACCGGGAAGTTTTCAGACAAACAAATTGCAGAATTGAAGAAGAAAATGGCAGGTGTCAATAAAATTGATCCTGCTAGTGCTGATTACAAGCGAATGGTTGCATTGTTGAATTCGCTTGACATTGATAAACTGGAGCAACTTGCAGGTGCCAAAATCAAATTCATTTCACGCATGGCACTGATGCGTTATAACATGAAGAAACGAGAAAAGAAAGAATCAGTGGTATCAGAAGAAAGAGTTTCTACTATTCCTATTCCTGCGAAAGTCAAAAAAGACATTCTTGATGGTAAGTATAAAGTAGTAAGTCAGACACCTTCAAAGTTCGGCGGTAAGTCTGTATTCACTGTGTTTGAAATTCCAAATGCTTCATCATCACAGGACAAATATGTAATGGCACTTATGAGCAATCCTGATCGAAGACAAGCAGTGTTGGGTTACTATGGAACCCATCCAAGAGCAGACGGTGCGTTGAAGTTTGCAAAGAATCACAACTTGGTCGAATCGTCAGAGACATTTGCTGGTTGCCGTGTATTTACTCTGGATGAAGAAGATTACTGTAACTGCATCAAGGGCAGAAAAACATACGAAAGATGGAACAGAATACTGGATATGCAGAATGAAGTCCATTCTGCTATCAGAGAGTATGCACACAGGAATCCAGGAAAACCTATTGTGGTCAAAAACGCCAAAACAGGTGAAATGGTTTATCTAAAGAAAGACTGAATCAACATGAAGTGGTATGTACCTATTCTATGCACATTAATGTTAATTGCCGGTTGCTCGACACCTAATTTAGGCAATCCTGAAGGCATTGCCTCTACTCGTATCAATGACTCCACAAACGCGATTTCAAGAGAAATAGACAGCATCGAGGAGTCGTCAGGATCAATCCTAAGCAACATCAAAGAGATCGACGATCACGCAGACGATATTCTTCTAAACCCCTCAGATACCGACACCGTGACTCAGGCGGCAACCGGTATTAAAACGGAAGTGGCAGAGGCAAAGACCAATACCCTTGTTCTCAATGAGGCATTGGCCGATCTTGAAACTGCTAATAACACAATTTCTAAATCAAACAGCAGAGTCGAAGCACTAGAGAAAGAAAATGCTTCCCTAAGAATGGAAGACGAACAATCCAGAGCAGAAGGTCTAAAGAACCTCTACAAGTTCATCACTCTGTTCTTTGTCATTGGGTTTGGTATGCTCATTGGTGGTGCTTTCATTATCTTCTGGGTCAACAAGAATCTCGGCGGAGCAATTCTAGGCATTGGTGTTCTGACCGTCGGGTTCGCATCAGCAAGTCAGTACTACCTACAACAAATCGCACAAGTCGGACTCGTTGTTCTGGTAGTGGGATTTCTTTCTACACTGGGTATCGTTCTTTGGATGCTTGTCAATGGCAAGAACAACGAAACTGCAATGAACGAAATTGTTGAGTTGATCGAAGAAATGAAAAAGGTTCTTACACCAGTAGATAGAGAACGAATCTTTGGCAAACATGGGTTTGCATCTAAATTGACTAGCGATCAAACAAAGAGGATCGTTGCACAAATCAAGATCAAGAATGGGTTTGTGAACAATCTAGATCAACCGGAACTACCGCCGAAGATCCCTGTAGGTAACCAAATTTACAAATATAAAAAGCATCGACCAGGTCAGAAGTAGGATTGCCAACCTTCTTTTGCTTTGGTGATAATGTATCTTTGATATCGCATGAAGTTTCATTCAGAAACGATTCATAGATCAGTTCTTTATTTGCATTTCCCTTTCCTGTTGCAAGTTTCTTTACAATAGTGGGTGCTATCACAGTAAATGGAATACCTGCCTTGTGTAGTTTATGTTTCAGCAGGCCTGTATTCTCTGCAATATTAAAGACCTGACCAGTTGCATTGTATGCATATCCTTCAATGTATACATGAGTGATGTCGTATTGGTTCAAAATGGCCATTGTCCAGTTAGAGAGAATATCATACCGTTGTTCATCGGTTGTATAAGAATCCGGATATGGGAATCCAGTAATGTTGCCAAATGAACCGTCATGAAACTTTCGATTGCTCAAAAAGAACAAATCACAGTTGTCATATGAAAACACATCACTTGTACAAACACAAACACCCGGACTTGTCAAACTATAATCAATACCTGCAATCATGAAAGTATGTATAGAAAAACACCCGCCAGCGGGACGGGTGTTTTCTTGAAGGAGTTGTCTTAACTAACGATTAGAAACTAAAGGATAACTGGGTTGTAAGAAGAAGTTGTGAATCGTTGTTTGAGACATTCCATCCAGTTTGGGTTGTGTTCCAGTTTGCACTGATTTCGTTGAATGAGTATCCAACAGAAGTAGTAAACACGACACCATTTGCGATATCGTAATTTGCACCAACAGTCAGAACATCAAGTTCCGTAGAGGCGCCACCGGCACGGCCATGCTCATATCGTGCAAACGGTGTGCAACGATCAGAGGCATTCCATGCAAGTGTAGAAACGATACCATAGTTGTCTGCGAACGCACCATATTCATCAGATGAAACATAGTAAATGGATGCATCAAATGTGTCATTCACAAATGAAACACCAAATGAGTATGAATCAAAATTCACATTGTTGCGATCAGTAACAGACCAGGCGCCATTGAACGAAAGATGCTCGTCAATAGCAAATTCACCGGCAACAGCAAAGGTAGAATCTGCACCTTGGTTGCCAAGATTGGCAACCGATCGGGTGAAGATATCAAATCCATCAGTGTATGAACCAGTAAGGGTGAATACATCACCAAATGTACGAGATGCTTCAATACCCTGTGTACGACCCTGACCATAAGTCATGGCGACGAGTGAGTATTCGCCTGTAACATTATCAAGTGGGGATGGTGTGTATCCTTCGAAGAACCGCGGAACAAACTGTCCTGCTCGGAAATCAAATCCAGCGAATTCAAAATCAATGAATGCATCAACGAGGTCAAAATTGCCACCTTGTTGGGCATCGCGCCATTCACCAGAAACGGTATACTCAACGCCCTGGCGTTCACCAGACACAATCAATCGAGTATAAGGAACACCAAATTCGTCCTCTGTACCCTGACCATCAGTATCATTATACTGCCATCGAAGAACAGAGAAACCACTGAGACTCAATGAAGTATCATCATTGGTCAGTGTGTATCGTGTAGATGCGTCATTGAGAACACGATAACGGGTGTAGTCGTCTGCCGCAAGGGCAGACCCTCCAATAGACAATGCGGCAATCAATGCGGCATTACGAAGTGTTCGGGTAATATTCATTTTATCTTTCTCCTTGTTTCTTTCTGAGGTTCCACCTCAAATAACATTCACATTGAATGTATGTATAGTTAATGATAACATAGAAATCCCATGAGTCAAGACCTATTCTTGAAAAATCTTACCCACAGGCAGACCATCCATCTTCGAGTCGCACCACACAACCTTCTTTAAAGACATATGTGCCGTCATTATCGCCGATGCCGGGAACAGAAGTGCCATCGTCAATGTACTTCTTGAGAATACGGGATAATACCTTTCCAAATCCCATCATATCTCCAGGTACTTTCTGCAATGACAATACCGCATATTTCACATCAACGCCATGGCGCAATGAAAGTGAAAGTAGTCGAGTAATGGATGCTTCTTCGTCGGTGATATGGTCTGATAGATTTTCGACAACATCGCCGTTGTCCATGTATGCTCTATAATGACCTCTCTTTACCTTTTCAACTGTACATTCTTTTGACTTGCCATCGATGAAACCGTTACGACCTGCAAAGATTTCGTATGGCAAACCATTGAGCATTCCAACAATTACAAAGTATGGATCGCCCTTGAACTTGGTGTGGTAAACATGCGCCTCTAGTTTCTTTGGACGCTTCGGTGCATCATGCAGCATAATTTCTTGTTTCTTCTCTGTCTCCTTTCGAATTAGGACACCAGATCGTGATCCTTCACGGTATACAGTGATGCCCTTACAACCACTTTTCCATGCTTCCATATAGATGGCCTTAACATCATCAACTGTTGCATCTTCTGGAAGATTGACAGTGGAACTAATTGAATGATCCACATGCTTCTGTGCAGCGGCCTGAATTTGTACTCTCTTGGTCCAATCTAAGTCTGGCGCACATGAACCGTACCATGGTGACTTCTTGTGATCAGTCTCACCTGTGATCTTCATCCATTCCTTGAGTTTTGGTTTGATAACTTCAAACTCCATCCAATGGTCTCCGTTATCATCAACAAAGTCTGTTCTGAATTTATCATCACTTGGATTGCCCTTGACTCTGCGGGTATATGGTTCGATAGAGAATTCTGGTTCAATACCACCAGAAGTCTGAGTCATCATAGAAACAGTACCGGTTGGTGCTGTAGTCAGCAGAGAAATATTTCTGCGACCATACTTCTTCATATCCTTGTAGAGTTGTGGATCTTCATCTTTGATACGAAGTAAGAATTGATTGTTCTTCTCTAGTTTGTAGTTCCACACAGGGAATGAACCAAGTTCCTTCGCCATATCAACAGATGATCTATAAGCAGAAAGTTTTAGGGTCTTATAGATTTCCGAGGTCATTGCAATGCCATCGTCGGAATCATACTTGATCCCACATGCAGCAATAGCATCACCAAGAGCAGTAATGCCTGTTCCTGTACGGCGCCCGTTCTTACAAGCATCATAGATTTTACACCACAAATCTCTTTCGACAGTCTTTACTGAATTTGGTTCTTGATCACGGTCAATCTTATCCAAGATGCGGCGAACCATTTCCAATTCCATATCAACCATATTGTCCATGAATCTTTGTGCAATCTTTGCGTGTTGAGCATAGAGACTGTAATCAAAGTATGCATCATCAGTGAATGGATTAACGACATATGAATAGAGGTTCTGTAGTAGAAGTCTACATGAGTCGTATGCACTCAATGGAAGTTCACTACACGGATTGGTAGAGATTGTACGATACCCGTACATATAGTAACAATCTGCCGGTGAATCTCTGAGGATGTTATCCCAAAACAACAACCCGGGTTCTGCCATTGACCATGCATTATAACAAATAGCATCCCATACTTCCTGTGCATCAAGTTCTTTACTAATGATAGGTGTAGGAGAATCAACAGGGAACCTAACCTCATAGTTGGTTCCCTTGTCTACTGCTGTTAGAAATTCATCAGTGAGTTTTGTTGAAATGTTTGCACCAGTCAGGCGTGTAAGATCGTTCTTGACTGTAATAAACTCCATGATATCCGGATGATGTACACTTGTTGTTTCCATCAATGCACCACGGCGGCCGTTCTGACCAATTTCTCTTGTTGTATTTGAGAATCGTTCAGCAAACGCCAGTTTACCAGTCGATGATCGTGCTGCATTCTGTGTTGCTGCACCAGCAGGCCGGAGTGTTTCGATACTTGTTCCACAACCACCACGGCGCTTGTAAATCTGTGCTAGTTCTTGATCTGTCTTAAGAATGCCAGAGATACTATCTAATGGCGAATCAACCACGAAACAGTTTGAGAGTGTAATGTACTGATAAGGATTGCCAATACCATACATCGGTGAACCTTGTGGCACAATGTATGTAAAACGATCCATAAGGTTGAAGATTTCTTCGTAAGAATACGGATTCTTAAACTTGCGTTTCTCGACACGATAGAATTCCCATGCGATTCGGTGATGCATATCCTCTGGTGTTCGTTCTAGGAACTTACCATTTGGTTTTCTCAATGCATACTTATCGACAAACTTCTGTCCTGCTAGATCGTCCCCGTCGAAATACTCAATGGATGCTTCGACGCATTCCTCATAATCATATTCTGGTTGTGTTTCATAATATTCAATGAGTGCTTGGAAATACTTCTCTCCAGACTTCTTCAATAAATTCAACGGGAACTTTGGATCCATTTATCATCTCTCTTTCTTTCTTGAATAGGAAAACACAAGAGTTTTCCCTTGTGTTTCTGTGTTTGGTTATTGGTTATCGTTCATCATGCTCATTTGGTGAAGTTATATATGATATCAGACTGACATCGGAGCATCGATTTTTGGATGGCACTGATAATTTTGCAACTCGATATCATCAATTTTGATATCAAAAATTGAACGCCGCGGTGGCAAGGCAATAGTAGGTGCAGAAAAAGGAATACGATCTATTTGTGTAGATGCTGCATCTAGATGTGTTTCATATAAATGACAATCATGACCAAACCAAGTGAAGGTACCAGGTTCAAGACCAAGATCATTTGCCATGAGGTGTGTCATAAGACTGTAGGATGCAATATTAAATGGAACTCCAAGGAATAAATCACAACTTCTCTGTGTCATTGAACAATGCAGTTTGCCGTTTAGTACTGTGAAACACGCCATCATATGACAAGGCGGCAATGCCATACACTCCAATTGTTCTGGATTCCATGTAGTCAAAATATGGCGCCTTGAATAAGGATCATTTCTTAAGTTATCCATCAATCTTGATAATTGATCGATTCCTGTTCTTGTTTTATTTGAATTCCAAGCATTCAAATCACCGTTCCAATTTCTCCATTGGAACGAATACCCTGCACCGATATCTCCTGGTTTGATGATGGATGATTTGTTTGTCTTCTTTAAAAACTCCTCACTTGTATTGCCATCCCAAATATGTACACCTTGATCACTAAGAATCTTCGTATCTGTTTCTCCAGAGATGAACCAAAGAAGTTCAGCAACTACACCCTTCCAATATACTTTCTTGGTAGTCAGTAATGGTATCTTGCCACCGCTAAGATCGAATTTCATCATACCACCGATGATACTACGAGTTGCAATACCAGTACGATCATGCTCGGCGGGGCGATCTTCGCCATGAAGCAAGCAGTTCGAGAGAAGATTCAAATATTGAAAGTCATTTTCCATAGTTTCTATTCCTTGCTCTGCATCGTGACCATTTCGCCAAGGCGAGTAGGCCCGCTGGTCCGTGATAAGTGTTCTGTGTAATGATATCTTCAATGATCTTTGGTTCAATAGACTTGGACATATCATTGATATCCTTGTCTTTGATTTTATCAGGCCAGATACAAACATTCAATCCCATTTCGAGTGTTTTTTCATATACTCTTACTACATCTGGATTTCGTGGTTCATTATCAAAGACGAATACCACTTCTTTACACTTGAGTAGTTTTTCGGGCATAGCATCAATTGCATCTAGACCTATCATTGCTACAGCATTTGACAGAAACAAACTATCAATAGGTCCTTCGACAACAAAACACTTTTTGTTCGTATCAACATCCTTTAGGCCAAACCAAAGTCGATCACTATATCCTTCTGCTTTGATTGTGATGTATTTTGGACTGTAACCATCGTCAATTTTACGACCCTGAACACCAACAAGACTACCATCAGTTGCAATGATAGGTAAAACAAGTCTTGCTTCTTTCAATAGTTTGGATGTGTTGGGATCAATCTTCTTTGCAATGACAGAGAAATCGTCAGTATAATAGAGTCTATTCCATTTACTCTTTGGAATCTTTCTGTTCTCGATATACTGAATACATGGATGATCCTTACTCAATGACAAAACAGATTCAAGACCATCAATATGCTCAATGACTTTTTTCTTTGCCTGCGGTACGATTGTTTTCGGTGTAGTTACCGGCCGTCGTTTTCTGCCGCTGATCGGATTGTCTTGAAACTTCTCTAGTGAATATTCTTTGCAATAATGCGGAGCAATCTTCTCCATGAAGTTGTAGACATTACAACCATAGTTGCAGTTGTAACACTTGAAGAAAAAGTTTCCTTTCTTGAGATAGAAATATCCACGACGCTTATTGGCATTCTTTTTCGAGTCACCACAAATAGGACACCTGCAAGTTGCAAGGTTGTCTTTCTTCCATGAAAACTGCTCCAGATTAGGAGATAACATATTGATGTATTTCTTGTCGATATACACGCTCATTCGTCCTCAAAGTTCCAATCGTTGTAATTGGTTTGTGTCTTTGGCAAATCAACATCATGTTCACTTGGACCAAAACCATGTCCATAATCCATATCATCAGTCTGGTTCGACCCACTAATAGGTCCATGACTCTGCTGTGTGATATCAAAGAATTTCATCTTTGATCTTTCAACACCGATGACAAATTTACGGTTAGCAACTGCATCGTTGTATCTGTTTTTTAGTTGCTTCACCATGATCTTACCATTCTCGTCAAGTTCTTCCGTGCTAATCAAAGCACACATAAAATCAACGGTTGCTGGCAGACCCCAAGACTCACTTGTATCCTCTAGACCAAAGTCAGAATTAGAAAATCCACCTCTATTGACCTGTGTTGCACTTACAACAGGAACATCTTCCTCGACTGCAAGACCACGAAGTTCCTCTGCAATAGATTTCACAAACAAATAAGAGTTTGCTCCGTCTGACCGAATACGAGCAGATGACATGATGTTCAAATAGTCAACAAAGATGATATCAGGTACAAACCCTCTTTTGATTTTCAATTCACTGAGCAAGTTACGAATATGATTCACATTGGCGCATGCTGTAGGATATTCTTTGACAATCAGTTTTCCAGAGATACCACTGGTGGATGATTTTAGTTTACTGATATACTCTTTCTTGCTAAGTTTGTACAAATCATCCATGGAGATATCCATGATGTTTGCATCGATTCTCTCTGCAATTCTTTCCTCTGCCATTTCAAGTGTGATGTAGAGAACATTCTTGTTCTGTACGAGACAGTTTGCCGCACAGTGACACATAAACATACTCTTACCAACACCGGTGCCGGCCATGATTACATTGAGACTCTTGGGTGGCAATCCACCCTTTGTGATTGTGTTGAATTGTTCAAGATCGAACGGAATTCGCTTTTCAACACGATGTAGAGAATCATACCGAGCATCAGAATTCTCAATGTAATCATGACCAACGGAAGTATCAAATGATACTGCCAGGGCATCGGAGAGAATCTTCGGAATAGCATCCTTTGTGTATTTCTTTTCTTTACCTTTGATAATCTCAACTGATGACATGATGGCATTGTATAATGCCCTGTCTCGGCAGAATGTTTCAGTCTGATCTTTCAACCAGTCTTGGTTGTTTGCTTCTTTGTTCTCTGAGAAGTTACTAACAAGCGACACTGCATTTTTGTATTGATCCTCGGTAAAGTCTTCGATTTCTTCGATTTCGATGATCAAAGATTCCTTTGAGGGAAGTGCCTTGTACTTCTCAACAAATGACTTGATAAGACCAAATACCTTTCGCTCTACAATGTCAGTAAAGTATTCTGGTTCCACAAATGGCAGAACCTTCAATGAATATTCTTCATTGAGTACCAGGTTCTTAAGAATGGTTTCTTCTATTCTCATACAGATCGTTCTTTGTCTTGTTCTTCTTTCAACTCCCGCACACGATCTCTGATTATAGCATCATCCTCTATATCATCAAATGAAATATTTTTTTCTTCTGCATCTTTTAGGATTTCATCAATCATTTCAGTGAGAATCAACCCCGCGATCTCAATGAATTCAGATGATTCTGTATTTGCGTCATTTGGATTATCATGAACAGCATAACGGAATTTCAATCCACAAGTACCATCATCGTTCTCGATGAATTTGACTTCACCGTATTGGTACTTGACACCTTCGAAATCTCCTTCGATAATCCTTACTGCTCCTGGACTTTTAGGATCAGTTGCATCGACACCCTCGACGACATACATTTCATTAATTGGTTTCATGTATTCATTTCCTCATTGTAAGTTAGCACTTTATCCTTAAAATAACAGGCACCTTTATCTTTCATTTTATCCCATTCTTCTGGACATCCAGAATCAGTTACATATTTGAAACAATAGAAAGGTAGATTGTATTTTTTGCAAACCTTTGCAAGTGCATAGGCCTCCATGTCAATGACAGTAAACTCCTCATCTGGTTTAGAAAAACTATCACCAGAACCACAGGTGATTGTTTCATCCCAGACACAACTGATATCATTAACATGCCCTACATTACATTCTATGTACTTGGGATCATTGCTGTAGGGAGTAATATACTTATCAATACCAAACTCACTACAATCCATATCTCTCTGGGCGACCCTATGCACGCCGTAAAAATTACCCTTATGTTCTGGTAATCCTCCGGCTGTGCCATAATTGATCACACAGTCATAACGGATTCCCCATCTTTCAAAATCCTGTATCAGAGATATTGCTGCATTGAGTTTACCGACGCCCGTTACAAGTTTGGCATATCCCTTTGGAAGTTCACCGGGTAATTCAGATTCTAATGCTACTACTACTAACTTCATGAATCATTTCCTGTATTTGCCACCTGTTTCGCAGAACCTAAAGCATACACATACAATATCAATGATTTCATCCAGAAGCAATTCATCTGAATCATCGTTCTTGATATTATCCCATGCTTCGTCTACTTCCTCTTTCAGGATTCCATAAAACTCATGACGGCCCCATTGCTCACTGCCATGTTTGGCATATGCTTCTGCTAATCGTTGTTCTACTTTTTCAATCAGTTGTTGTCTCGTCACTATCTTCATCATCATCCTCATTTTGAGTTCGGTTTGCACTGCCATACTTGTACTCTTTAGCGGCGGCCTCGTCTAATTGCTCAAGAATCTCAGGTGTGAAATACTTTTCTGGATCCTTGTAAACTGATTTCTCGTAGACCTTGGTACCATCTGGCAACTCGATTCGGGTCGATGCCTTCTTGAAGATACCATATTTCAACGCAAGATCGACAAGACCATAATACTGATCCAGACCTGTATCATAATCAAGCATCACATCAACCATAGCATTTTCTTTGGTCAATCGTGACTTGTATAGTTTACAATGAATGATGTTGCCGATTACTTCTGTGCCTTCTTTGACTTTCTTCTTTGAAAGCATAACAATGGTCGATGCTGAATACTTTAAACCCGATCCTCCACCGATTTCTTTAGTAGGGAACATTGAACCAATAACAGCATAGGTGTGGTTTGTAATCACCATAGGAATACCTGCACGACCAAGTTTCAAAGTCAATCGACGGAATGTCCCCTTAATCAACTGTGTCCGAGTCATGTCCTTGGTGTCTTTACCAGCAGCAGTATCTTCCATTTCCTTCTTTGTGGAGAGCATACCAAGAGAGTCAAGAACAATCATCATTGGTTTCTGTTCTGACTTTGGAAGTTCTTCATACTTGTCAACAATCTGAATGACTTGGTGGCGGAATGATTCGATTGTATCAACAGGCATAACAGCGACACGCTTCGGATCCATACCTCGTTCAAGGAACATCTGTGAAGTAACAGCCTGTTCGGTGTCAAAATACAGAATAACACCATCTGGTCGATCATCAAGGAATTTCTTACACATACTCAGTGCAAAGAATGTCTTGCCAGTTGCTTGCTCACCAGCAATGCCTACGATTTTGTTATCAGCGATGCCACCGTAGATTGATCCAGAAAGCAAAGCATTGAAGATATATGATCCTGTGTCAATGTATCCTGCAACATCAGATTCAATACCATCATCGACAATTGCTGCATATTTGTTGTTGGCAGATGCTACCATCTCTTTAATGAAATCCATGTATTCTCCTTATTGCAACAGTGTTTTTCTGGGTCATATTTCCACAACTCTAATCCTGATCCATTATCGACAAGAAAGGATAGATTTGTGAGGTCAGTCCAACATCCACAATTGGCATATTCTTTGTCCAACTGTGGATCATGTATATGCCCTGTGATGACACCATCATAACCTTCTTCGTGTGCTTTATCAACCGTAATCATATGAAAATTATCAAGAAACATCGCTGCTTTCTTGAATTTGACTTTGATATATTTCGATATTGAACGATATTCGAAACCAAATAGATTGCGTGCTTTGTTATACCATTCATTGACAAAAATCAAAAAGTCATAGATATGGTCTCCGATTAATCCCAATCGTTCGCCGATTGCATACTTGGTCACAAGATCATATTGGTGACCATGTATGACTTGCCAACTTTTACCGAGTGAATCTATATAGTGTGATTTCTCTGTTATTTCAATGTTTGTGAATAGGTTCTTGAGTATGAATTTCTCCATAAGCAAATCATGATTGCCAATGATGTAATGTATCATTGTACCTTTTGATGCAAGGCGTAACAGTCTGGTTATACATTTCATGTGTACATCTTTTTGATCCTTACTAAGTGAAAACGCTTGCTTGAATCTCCAAATATCAATAACATCACCAACAAGAAAGATTTCATCGAATGTGTTCTCTTTCAAAAATTGATACAACTCATTGGCCTTGGATTTCTTGGCGCCTAAATGTAAGTCAGATATAAACACAGTTTTGAAATGCATACTGTTCTTCCTTAACCAAAGAAATCCTCTAACGATGCTTTCTTCTCAAACGACCATCCAATGGCATCTACGATGGTCTGTAGTGGATCCAAGAATGACTTCTCGAATTGTTTATTATAATCCATATACTTCTCAAGTTCAAACTCTTTTGGTGGAGTATTTACAAAAGAAATCACATGGTCGCGGCCTGTTGGACCACCAAACACATTCGGAACCTTTAGATAAACAAACTTGATCTTATCACCCTCACGAATGTTTTCATATTTACGATCAATGCCCATCTTCTTCAAGTAGTGATTATAT
>Ga0208019_1001165_pt1 | contig 14075 bp, 19 predicted proteins | sample CB_VirMetaG_5_FD_184540 | JGI IMG/M metagenome (GOLD analysis project Ga0208019, IMG submission 184540) | Freshwater to marine saline gradient viral communities from Chesapeake Bay - CB_1508_1D Viral MetaG (SPAdes) (version 4) | ecosystem: Environmental > Aquatic > Marine > Coastal | place: USA...
CTTTTTAAATCAAGTGCAAGTGCAGTTTTTTTCTTACGCAACTCGTCTTGTTGTTTTGTATCTTTTGCTTCTGCTAGTTTTTTACTAACTGCTGTTAGTTGTTTTTGTATCTCTGCTACTGTAGGCATTTTATACGGATTCCTCAAGTTTGTCAAGTTTGCTTTCGTCCAATTCGTCGTTGCTTACTGGTGTAGTATCAGCAACTTCAAACAATGCGTTAAATTGGCGTGCGGCACTTACAGCCTTCTTACCGCCCATACCACGAGCGCCAGGAACGCCAGTCCAAAACTTGCTGTAATGATCAAGAATAGCAAGTCTGTTGTCGTAATCTGGCTCAGCAAAGACTGCGTTGATAATATCGCGAGAAGTGATGCCATCATAATCATTTACCAAGTTAGCGGGAATAATCCCTGAATCAAATACACGGTTTGCTTGTTGTACCGCGTTAATGTGGTGCCAAACATTGTGGCCCATCATTAGTGTGTATGAGAACGAATCCCACGAAGTTTTACCCTCTTTGCCAATCTTATTTAAGTCACCTGGCGCATATGTGCATACGTCCTTGATCATTAAATTAGCACTAATAGGACTGTCGTCAAAAATGTCGTGAATACCGTCTGCTAAAACTGCATCTCGGAACGACCGTGTATCACGTGCGTAGCCTTTGTTATCAGCGGTTGGTTCCATTTTATATGTCCAACGTCCGTGATTTTCGGAAGTGGAATATGTGTAAATCTGTCCGTTAGCAGTAGCAAGGAATGGGCTAGCACTATCAAAACTAATAGTAAAGTTAGGATTGTGGTACTTGCGCACAGCACGTTGAATGTCTGTAAGGATAACTGCCCATTCCATTTTGGATGTTCCCAAGAAGTGCATCCAATCGTGCTTACCTTGATCAAGTAATCCATCATGAATAATAGTAACAATACGTTTAAGTGCCAAGTGTGGATCAGCCATGTTAGCACCACCCATTGCCCACCCGCGGAAGAACTTTTCGTGCTTTGACGGATCGTTATATTCCTTCATGATTTCATACCACGTGTCTGCGTCGTTGTGGTTAGAACCCTGTAATACATTCAAGAACTTAGCATCATTAAACGAGTGTTCCATAAAGTATTCGTGATTGTTGCGGGTAACGTCAATTGCATCCTGTACGGTATGAATATTAGTCTTAGCAACAGAATCCGGATTATTAACAATCCAAGTTGGAATATCCAATGTCATTGAATAATCAGAAATTTTACATAGCCACTCAAGCACAGTCGATCTATACTTCTGTGCCCGAGCGTCCATATTCTTCCAATCCGCTTCCCACACACCCTTAGCAATCTGGAACCCACCTGAGTCAGCAAGCAATGTAGTATGCTTACCTCGATTGCGGATCATTGACTCTGCAGGAACGTGCTTCTTTAAATCTAAGTTAGCATGCCCTGCTGAGTATAGACCCCACTGGTAGTGAAATAACCCTTTGTTAGGGTTAAAGAAGTTGAGCATTTCCATTTCTGGAATGCCTGCTGGCATACGACTCTGCTCAACGTATTCTTCGTGTTGCTGCTTACCAATGTAAGTAGCATAAAAGTTACTGATTGCTGGCAAATAAATTGCGTAATCGTGCTGTGCTGCGGTTAGGTCTGAGTTCATTACTTAGATTGCGCCGGCAATAGATAAGTGTAAGTTGCAATACCCGAATTAACAGTAATTTCAGCAACGCCCTGGTCCGAAATACGCATAGTCTTGTCGCCAGTCAGGTCCATAATGCGAATAACCTGACTTACAGGATATGCCCAATCGCCACGCAAATTACCAGCAACATCAGTCTGGAATACAAAGTTACCAGCGTGAGTTGAATGATCGCCAAAGTAAAACTTCAGGTTGTTGTCTTCAACTTTAACCTTAAAGTTTGATTCTTCGGAGTTTGCCTGGGCCATCATCTTCAAACGCTGGATAGCGGCCATAGTAGGTTCAAATTCAATATCCCACTTAGCACCCTTAAAGGTTACTGCTTTAAGTTTGTCGTCAATGATTTCCTTAACCATAAAGCGATAATCATTCTTGAAATCGCCTACTTTGTTTTCAAAGTGAAGACCATTTGGAACTGACTCGCCATTGCGATCCATATTAGTTAAGTTAATCTTAGCATTCTCTTTATATTCTGCTAGATTAAGCAGGATTTTCAATTTGCCCAAGTTAGGCATACCAAATGTGCCCATAAAGTCTGCGTTAGGACCAGCAAACTTACCTTGTACAATAACAGAACGATCGTCTGCAATACCATCGATTCGAGTTTCTTTGTCGTCGCCGGTAATCTTAATAAGGTCGATACAACCTAGATCGTAGGTATGTTCAACAAGGTCTAATAGATAATCTCTCATAGTTGTTCCTCTTTAAAGTTTGTATTATATAATATTTAGATTTGTTTGTCAATGATATTTAGATAATATCAGTTGGGTGTTTAATAATTTTGGCTAACTCTTGACCGCCGCGCATTGTTGTTAATTCGCCTGGTTTCTTTATCTCTAACCAACTAACATTAACATCCTCGTAATCAACAACGTTTAATATTTCAAAACCAATGGATTCAACCATTGCTTGTACTAATCCGCCAGGTGTGTATGAATACATAGTTTTTTCTACGTTACGAACGCTGCCAGGTAAATCACAATTATTGTAAGTAAAAATACATACTCCGCTTGGCCGCAAAATATTATACATCTCAGTGAGATATTCACGTATTACTTCAAGTGGTCTATAATTAAAAAAGTTCATAACTACAGCTAATCCAATTTGATTTTGAGGAATACCTTTAAGATGAATGTCAGCAGTTTCGCTTGATAGTTTATATCGTAAACGTTCTTGGAACTCGGTGTTCCATAATTTCTTAGTGGCTTCTAGTAGTATACTATGCTCGTCAACGACATATAAAGGACTACAAGTAATCATTGGGTCTAAATATGTTCCTGATTCCGGACGTATAAACAATCCAGGAAATTTCCAGGAAGCATAGTTTTTGATTCTCGACAACAGATAGTTTTGTACTTCTTCTTTATAAATCAATGTATTAAACAAATGTCTATCAATAATATATTCTGGAGTATCATTCTTAGATTCTTCATATTGCTGATAACTTTGTTGAATATATGGAGTTTGACGCTCCTTGACCAAATCGTCTAGCCGACGTTGATAAAGATTTAACTGATCCTTAAGTTCATCAACATTGCGTAGAATACGTTTTTTTAAATCAATAAGATCCTGCTGCTCATGGTATAATCCTGGGTCATCAGATGTTACATCGCCGATAATTTTTGACAATGCTTTATCCGCAAGATCTTCAAACTCGTCTGCTGACAGTTTGTTAATTTTGCTACGATATCCAACAAGTTCGCTTAATATCATTCGAAAGAAAATAGTGCTTCAAAAGTGCTATTAGTATCTGTGCTTGCCTGTAAATCCCAATCAAGCACACCTAATAGGTTTTCAACCTTTTGGTCAATTACAGTTGCTTCCATAGTGCTGTCGTCAAAAGCTAATTCTTTAAACCAATCAGGTAAACGGCTCTCGTCAGTTGGATAACCAACACTTGTAAATCCCAATGGATTAGGTTTCAATTTACATACAATGGTTTTCATCCCGTCTGTAATAGCCATACTGTAGTTATCACCGTGCATTGCCCGCAAGTAATTCCAATTGATTGCAGCTCTAACGTGTCCAGGTACTGTAACTTTTCCTTGTTGTTTAATCTTATTACCGTATTTGGTTAAATTGTTAACACGCTTAGGAGATCCTTTTTCCCATGCTGGAAGTTCATGAAATTCTTGTTTAAATAACTTGATTTCGTGAACAATTTCCTCACGTTCGGCACCTTTCAATACTTTATTTAGAATATCTGACAAGAAATCCTGTACTACCTTAGGAGTATCTGATCGTTTTAGATCTAAGCCCATTGCTTTTACTTTGCCATCCTTGCCATCTACATCAAGACGTTTGCCTTCGAGATCGTAAACAAGCAAGGCATAACGCTTTTTAGTAATAAACAAACCTGATTCAGCAACTACTTCGCGGCCACACGCAAGTATCTGTCCATACTCGTCCGGACAATGAAATGCTCTGTATGCAAATGGTGGAAAACTTGCGTTAACTTCATCACCGATAGCATCATACAAATTAACAGCAATATCCTTGTTCCATTCCATTTCTCCTGCTTTGACTTTTTCTTCCATTACAGGCCAAGCACTAAAGTAACACGAATCAGTATCACCGTAGACAACGCATTTGCCAACGTGGTCATATTTGCCCGTAAGTACTTGATTAATAAAGGCATCCATATGTTGCGCAATAGCCCGGCCTGTTAGTGTAGTAGATTGTCCAATGCGTTTGTCAAAGAATCTACAACCTGGATTGAGAATCGCACCATACAGCGAGTTCAAGTTAATCTTCTTAACAAGTTGTCGCTTATCCCAGAACGCAATGTCTTCTTTAGTTGTTGCTTCCTTTTTCTTTGCCTGTAGTTCTTTACGCTCTGCGTACCACCGCTTTAGCAACCCAGGAACAACACCTTCGCGTTCATATGTAAAAATTGTGCCATTTGCACTTAGGCACAAATTACTATTAGAATTGAATACATGATGCCAAATGTCTTTTGCACTATGTACCGTGCTTGTTCCATTTACCCAGTCAATTGTAATTTCTGTATCTACACGCTGCTCCATTACAGCAGTATATTCAACGGTGCCAAATAAGCCTTCCCACGCCGCAGCAAAGGATGCTTTATTATCCATACGGTCTTTGATAAGTTTGTTAGTCATTATAGGGCGCAGTTGTCCTACAATAGTTTCCGGTGCCATATTTAACGCACGAATAACTGACGGATACAGCGAGTTAATGTCTACTGAACCTACCCATTTATGAATACCTTTCTTTGGATATGCTACATAAGCACCAGCCGCTTGGCTATCTTCAGTTGAATGGCTCTTACGATCAGGTACAACCATACCACGTTCATGTGCTTCATTAATGATTGCTTGTTCTGTTACAGCAACAGCACCCATTGTTGTCTGTAGCAATACTGTATTTGCGTGAGCAAGTTCGTTTGCTAAGTCTAGGAAACGCAACTTTTCATCAAGCCTGCCAAGAATCATAGTATCTTGTCTGTTATAGTCAATGAACTTACGGAAGTCCTGATTATATAACTGATCTAGAGTGCCTTCATATTGGACCTTACGTTCGCCAAGTTCGTATTCCGCAATAGCATCCAATGAATACGAATGCATTTCGTGATATGTGTACTTGCGATATAGTTGCAAATAGTCCATATGTACACGACCAATGGTATCATACGTTTCTTGCTCCGCACCAAACCGTTCAAATGTACGCTTTTTAGGTAGTTGCCCCCATAGACAAAAGCGTCGGGTATCATCCTTGCTTAACACACGTGTAATACGATTAACTGTGTATGGAATATCAAAGCCTTCTGAGTTCCAGCCACTTAAAATGTCTGCGTCCTGAATAATGTCCAAAAACGCTAATAGCATTTCGTGTTCGTTATCAAACAAGAATGTGTTGTCAAATTCTTGTACCTGATGCTTTGCTTGCTCCATTGTAAGTGTCTTAGGTGGAATAGCAAGTGTAATACATTGCTCGAGCCAGTCTAGGTACACAGTAATTGCGGTAATAGCATTAAATGGATCTTCTGGTGGACTAAAACCTCGTTCTTGGTGGAAATCCACCTCAATGTCGAAAAATGCTGTTTGTAGTTTAGGCGAATCTTTGCCTTTGTAGTTGTTTTCTAAACAACGAACAACAGGTTTAACATCACTTTCAAACAACTCTTGTCCGCTATACATACGAACTTCTTTTTGAAATTCCTTATAATTGCGTGTTGCAAATCTACTTACAGGAGTATCAAAAATAGTCTTAAACTTACCCTTGCGGTCAGGGTAGTAAAATACATACTCGGCAGGAAACTCATTATAAACCCGCTTTCCGTTAACACGCTCCACAACTAAAATGCGGTCGTGTTCGCGATCGTGTAGTGCGTCAACGTAACTCATTACCAGGTTTTACCAACAGTTTCCAGAATAGTTTCAAGTAGTTCGTAATCGTGCTTTTCATCTGTAAATTTGCTCTTGTAAGCAGTACGCACAGCCTTCTTTAGCACGCTTGGCTTAATTTGCATTTCTTCTGCGATAGCTTTGATAGTATCTGACAGGCCGCCCTGCAGGGTTTCAATCTCGGTCATTACAGCGATACCTTCGTTAAAAAGGTGGTTCAGTTTTGCCTTTTGCTCGGCGTTAAAAACAACATCACTCATTGTTATCTCCTATGTGAAGTGCCTATTATAACAGGAATATAAACAACTGTCAATAAAAAAGCGTGTATAAAACACGCTTCTATTTAATGAAAATTAAGGGTTGGTATTATGATTTTGTGTAAACCGATACATATGGTTCGTCAACTGTTGGTGCAGGGGCAGCAGGTGCTGTTGGTATTGGTCTACTTGATGGTTTGTATCCCTTAACCTTTGCTAATCGGTTTTCTAAATCAGCTAATTCGTTGCCAATTTGTTTAGCCCAATCATTGTATGATTGTGCCATTTTTTCGTATTGTTTTTCTTTTGCTGATAATGTTTGTAACCGTTGATCTTGAATGTCATTTTCTTTTTCAAGTTTTGAAATTTCGGCAGCATCGTGTTTTTCTTTTGCTTCAAGATCGCGGATATGTTCGTCATTTGATTTAATTTTACGCTCTTGACGTTCTGTGTCACGGTCAAGTTTTGCAATTTCCTTGTCTTCTTCCTCTTCCTTATCTTGAGTCATTTTAACGAATGCTTCTAAGTCTGAGTCAGCATATGTATATTTTGCACGTGCTTGTTTAAGTGCTAGTGCCGCTTTTGGATCAGAGATGGTTACATCTTGTTGTTTTTTATCTTCTTCTTTCTTTTCAAATAATTCGTAAAAGTTCATTATTCTTCATCCAAAATGTTGCCGAACTTCTTTGGCTTTTCTGTTTTACTGCGTAACTCACGATCTGGTTTAGCAGCATTAGTAGCTTCAAGTTCCTTTAGGAAATCTTTATAACTTTTATTTAACGAAGATACAAGATCTTGTGGCGCTTCTTTACCGCCAACATAATCTTCGCCTACACGCTTTTTAGGATAAAAACGAGAACGTGCCATTGATTGGTCACCTACACGTGCTTGTGCGTGTTGGCTAGTCATTTGTCCTGATTTATCGTAAGTTGTTTGTGTGCTGCTCGGGCCGCGGTCTGTGTAATCAGTATATGATCCTGTTTCTAAATCACGTCTTTGGTGATAGCCGCCTACAGTTGGAGTTCGAGTGGCCGTAGAACTACCATATTCAAGGTCAGTAAGTTTATCACCTGCTGCTTCGCCCATTTCACGATCTTCAACACCGTTTTCAACATTGCTAATGATGTCTTCGTAGTTGTCCATTGTTAATGTGCTGCCACCTGTGCCTAGCGCAATAAGTTTTTCAGCAACATCGTGTAAGTCCATGTCTGACTTCGCTTCTTCTCTAGCATATTCAAACATACGAATCATTAGCGGAACATCCATGGTTACTGTATCAACCGGATTAGAAGTTTCGCCAACTAATTGACCTTTAAATGGATGATCTTTTTTCTTATCAGGCATGTCTGTTGGACCAACTTGACCAACACGCTTTTGTTCAGCACCTAACCCTTCTGCTAACGCAAGTTGACCAGGAGTTTTTAATGCTGATTGCGTACCACTAACAGCAGCAAACTTACTTAAAATGTTATGCATAGCAGGATCACTTGCTGAACTGCTACGATTCTGTTGAGGAACAGATGTACTTGCTGACGTGTTGCCAACAGCGTTAAACTTACTTAAAATATCGTTCATTGCTGAATCATGCATGATTACTTACTCTTTTTTGATTTCTTTTTCTTTGGTTTATTGTATACGCCCATGTTACGACTAATCATGCCGCCCAATGGTTGAGCAACTGCGGCAACAGCGCCTGCGCTTGTTGTTTCTGTAATAATATCGTTAATTTTCATGGACGCACCTTAAACGTAAATCTATCGTTAAGAGCGCAATCTGGTAACACTCTTACATTATGATCACAGTATCCTACTCGCGGATTTTTAAAACGAAATGTTGCTAATTGTGGGCCAACTGGTTCTAAACGCACGTGATGAAGTTCGCCAACATCACTTTCAATTTGAAGAATTTCTGTTAAGTAAACAGGATCTTCCCAGCGGAAAGTGCGTTCAGTAAACATTTCGTCGTCAACATAGATACGATAATCCGGAGGTAACCCTTCCCAATTACAATGTAAGTCTACGTAGAGTTTTACAAATACCGTGTCTTTCACGTAGTATTTATCTTAAACAGCACACTGGCAATAACGTCTGCTAATCTCTTGACTTTGTTTGCGTAATTGTTTTTTGTAACTTCTTTTGATCTTTTTTGCTTTGTTGCGAATTTTTCTTAATTCGCTCAATGACACCCGGTAGTATTCAGGACTATGTGTAACATAGCGATAGGCGCGGTCTTTAATGCCCTCGTTCAAGTGACTATTAAAGCGTTCGACGCCTGTGAGTTCAATGTCGTCAAAGATATCATCGCTCACGGTAGACTCCTGGTCTTCTGATTGTTATAAAATATTTATGTTTTAATCAGAACGATAAAACCCGTACATTAATTGAATGCAGGATTTAATTTTATTAATTTGTACAGTTAATGCAGGGGATTGTGTTTTGTGGTATTCTTTTTCGCACTCTGTTATCATTTGACGTAGTGTGCGCATTGTGTTAGCAAGTTCGTATTGCGTAGGGTTTTCTGGGTCTGCCCAATCATCTGGCAGCATACAAGTAAAAGTTTTTTCAGTTGGAAACTTTAGTATCTTGCCCATTCACCTCTACCATGTGGTTTGAATTTTTTTGTTACCTAGTGCACCTTGTGTGCAACTATTTGTAGATGAATCCCAAGTGCCACCAATTTCAGCACAGCGATTTTGCTTTGCACGATAGAACCGCATTACACTTGATTCAGGATCGTCCCACCGCTGTTCTTCTTCACCTGGACCCGGGCCTGCTTGATCCCCAGGTACAATTCTACCTGGAAGATCTGTTAGCGGTTCGCCATCTTTGTATAGTGGCATCCAGTTTGGATCTTGTGCTAGATCTACAGCTTGTTCGGTTTCGTCACTAACCGGTGGACCAGCCTTTGCTACTGCTGGTGCTGCCAGTGCTGCCGCAGCACGCTTGAGAAAATCTCTGCGTGTAATATCTGCTTCTGTGGTGAATTCTTTTGCTCTCATGATATAGTATTTATTTTTTAGCTCGTCGAAAGAAGTTAATCAATGTTTGGTTGATACCGTCTTTATTGATTCCAGGAATAATACCTGTAATATAAGGTTTAAATGCGCCCTGAGCTTGAATGGCTTGAACAACATAGTACAAGTAATCAGGCAATAATACATTCTGATCTACAATAACAGCATAATCTGAAGTTGAACGGCGTTCTCGATGTGGAGTACCAGCATTATCGCCCTTGCGCTGAATATAAAAATTACCTTCTCCTGTGGACTTTAGTGTCCATGGTAATCCTGCACTTTCTTTTAAAAATTCATTTGCTCTCATTAATCTAATTCCACATCATCCTGATCAACAGCTTTGGGTTCAGACCAATAAAAACGCCATCCTTTGGGATATATAGCAGTCGATTCCCATTCAGCAACCGCATCGGTCATTCCTTGTGAGTAATTACGCAATACCATTCTTAGTATTCTATAATCCTCTAAATCTAATTTGCCTTCATACTTTTGCTCTATATAGTTTTCAATATTGTCTGTTAATTTAACTGCCATTACAATAGGAAACTGTACTTCTGCACCGGTGTATGGTTTGCCAGCATCACGACGCATCTGACCTGGTCTTACTTCTGCTGGTAACTGATCACCTTCAATTTCGTCCCACACATCATCCAATGTGATCGAATTATTAAGAATCGCATCTGCTGCTAACTTTTTAAGTAGCTCGGCCTTTTGTTTTTTATCAATGATTTCACCTTGTGCATTTTTAATTGGATAACTTTTTAACCAACCGGTGACAATGTCGGGCAGACGTTTTATACCTTCTTTTTTAGACCATTCGTTCCACTCTTTAACACCTAGTGCAATAAAGTCATCTGACATAAATTCTAACCAGTCTCTGGTGTAATGTCCGTTGGTAGAATCGACCTTTTTGATGATTTGATCTAACCCGTCAAATCGGTCAAGCAATGGCTTGATCCATACTTCTCGATCTCGTTCATCCATAACTTGACTTGATGTTGGGTGAATCTGATATTTTTCAGTAGGAGTAATAGGCTGTTTAGGAATAACGATTAATATTGGTCCTTGTTCATTATAGAAATCAAATATATTTTCACCTTCGGTTGCAGCGGTACACCATCGAGTACCCTGACCATAGTAACAAGCGGCTGCTTCATCCTCGGGCATAACTACTCTATAAGTAGGACCGTTGTATAATTCTTTTGATTTACCTCTTGGTAGATTTCTGCGTTCGCCAGCAACGTATTCGTTGTATACACCCTCAAGCCAACGTTCCCAGTGCTCTAGGTGAACCATATCTTTGATGCCGTTAATGTTCTGTAACTCAGGCTCTAGAACAGGAACCATTTTATTAGTGTTGGGATCTCGTTTACGTTTGCCAGATAGCTTAAAGTGCTTGATTAATGTACCAGACAATCCGGTTCCCGACACAATATCTTCAATGCGTGATATACCATGTGGTTGTGTCCACATACGCATCATAAATGGCATATAGCGTTTATCATCTGATGGATCTGCTGATTCTAATCTTTGGACTTGTGTAGTTACCCATTGGTCCATGCTATCAACTGATTTTTGAGCTCTTTCGTAATCTTTGTCTTGAGTAGCCTGTTCATATGCGAGCCACTCGTCTTTGAGCATATTGTGTAACTGCGGATGAAAGGATCTGTCATCCATGCCACGCTGCCAGATCTTAAAGAACCATTTGCGTTTAAACTGGTCACGATTATAGTTTTCTAATAAAAATTCACGTGCTCTCACGATCCTGCTCCTGCTTTCCAAAATGCACGGCCATCATCTGTTTGTGTAGAACTTGGGCGAATTTCATTTCCCATATCACGCAACCAATTATATAACGCACTTGCGATACCTTGTCTTCTAAACTCAGAAAATATTACAATATTTCCTGCAACTAAATGTGGGTTCCAATTATTTACAATCTTCTTAAAGAAACGTTTAATTGGTTTTGGTTTGTCTGCGTTCATAACAACGAATCTGGCATAACCAGCACGTTCTCCATCTACAAAAATATCAACGGTAAATTGTGGAGTTACACTTTCTTTATAGTTAGCCACAAACTGGGTTTTTCCCGCTTTTGTGGTTACAACATTTTCTGCGTGCCAGCCAGGGATTAAAATATCAGTATTAATTTTCTCTATTAATTCGGATGCTCTCATTTTTTATCCAGTATAAAAATATTTTATATCTGTCCACCAATACTTGCCCTTACTTGGAGCTCGCATCCAGTCATTGTATTCTGATTCTGGGACACCATCGATGAAGTATTCGCGCCCGTTATTTGTAGTCATTAGCACGCCGCCTGTGCCATCGGCGAATTTAACATAACTTAAATCACCAATCCAGGAACTAATTACGGGTTCTTCGTGTAATTCTTTGAAGCGCATATGCTATTTATGCTGTTTAACAGGAGGTTGACATTTGAGAAAACTTGTGTATAATATAGCTACATTTCGCAATATAGGAATGGATTTTAAATATGAAAACTTTAATTATTGTAGCATTGGCAGTTGCCCTTGTCATTTGCTATACGGGTGTAAACCCACTACAGGGCACTTGGAACGGGATGAAGGCAGATTTTGATGCTGCTAAATCTCAAATTATTGACTCTACTGGAGTTACAAAGCAATGAAAAAGGCAATCGTAATTGCTATGGCTGCTGCTTTTGTAGGCGGTTGTGCGTCTAACAGCGGTGTAGCACGAATGGAAGCAGAAGACAAGGTTGGCGGCATTGATGTTGTTGGCGTTGTGCCACTTGAAAAGAAGGAAATTGTGCCTGTATGGTATCTTGATCCGGGTGTTGAAGATGGGTCAGTTATCTACGCTGCTGCTACTGGTCTTGCAGACGACATGGAATTCGCTATGGAAAAAGCACTTCATAGTGCTAAGATCAAGCTGGGCGACAAAGTATCTGCTCTTACTTCTGGTAAGTTCAAGCAGTATACAGCAGACAATCGTAAGAGTGTAACTAGTGATTCAACACAAACTAACGAGTTTGTATCTATCAGCCATTTCAATGATATTCCAGTAAATGGCTATAAGGTAATAAACAAGGCTGTGTTTAAGGAAGGATCAATGTATCGTGCATACATTAACTTGTCTCTTGAAGTAACTGATAAGCGTGTTGTAGCACAAGCACAACCAGTTGCAGTAGATGTTGAAACTTCTGCTGCTCGTGCGTTTGAAGATCTTGAACGCCGCTAATGCGTTACATAGCATTTGCTATTGCCATTGGGTGCTATAGCCCAGCGTCTCACGCATTTTTAGAGTCCCTGGGCGTTAGCATTCTTGCTAACGCTGCCTGGAACTGGACTACTAGCCAAGCACCATACCGTCCTCGAGATTATGAATCTCCTGTTGAGCAAACAGAAATTAATGATAAAAGTATACAACATTGCGACCCTTATGGAGGGTGCCGTGATTATGTATCAACTACTGTAATTAGAAAGGTTAGAGAATATCGTTATGACTATCGCCCAGAATGGGATGAGTGGGCATACGGTAACTATCAATAATTACAAGCCTTCGTGCTTGCCTTCTTTCCACCAACGATATAATTTTTGTGCATCTGGACTAGATAAGATGTTAAATGTATAAACATCATTGTCTACATATACATTAAACGGTCCTTCATAGTTTAGCAATGTTGCTGCTATACGATCATCTTCGATTGTGAATGTATTATTGTTTAATGTACGCTTGCGGAATTTATACTTTTCTCCACCTTTTAATTCAATATACACATATGGATCTTTTGCAAAGTCTGTAACAACAAAGTATAGGTATAATCCATGCTTTTTAGTTAACACAACACTGAATTGACTACCACGTTGATTAACACCTACTCTATTGTATTTGTTATTTAAATCTAAACGAGGGCTAGCATGCAATGGTGCTGGACTTGTGCCTGTAAACCGAGCGTATTTTTCGTCCGGTTCATCTGTTTTAGTAGGATCCTTTTTTAGTCCAAGTGCGTTTGCTGCTTTCATTGCACCAAACGCCATTGCTCCACCTGCAACACCTTTTAAGAAATCTCTGCGAGTTAAATCTTCGTCAACTTGCTTATACTGATCTTGTAATTGCTTAATTTCTCTATGACGGGGATGCTGTGGATTGTTTAGAATTTTTCTAAATTCATCTCGAGTCATGCCTAATTGTGTCCATGGCTTACCTTGTGCAGGTGCAGCCTTTTGGCTCTGGTTGCTTTGCATTGTTCCTGCCACACTTTTAAATAAATCTTTACGCTGTTGAATCCCGTAATGTTCGTCTTCGCGTTCTTGTTTAATAGATTTTAACCATTCTACAAAGTCTGAACCAGCACCAGGACCTTTTGAATAGCGTCCGATAATTTTATCTAGTTCTTCATCAGAGAACTTAGAATAAACTTGTGCTAGTTTTTCCATCTTCTCTAATGCTTCACGCTTACGCTTACTAAGTTCACCGCGTGCTGCTTGAATCGTACCTTGTAGTGCTAACTTTTCAGGATCAGTTTCAATGCCCTTCATTACTTGCTGTAATTCGGCACGTTTCTTTGCTGCTTGCTTTTCTGCACGTTTCTTTGCTTTTTCTAACCAAGTATTGTAATCATCTTCTTCTTTAACAAAGCCATGCTCGTCTCTTGGATCAAGCGTAGTTAAGTCACCTTTAGTAACTGCTGAACGAGTTTCTGGATCTGTTTCTTGCCAGAACTTCCAGGCTTGGTCAAACTCCGTATCATCAATACCTGGGAATTGCTTTTGT
>Ga0208019_1001170_pt1 | contig 14052 bp, 8 predicted proteins | sample CB_VirMetaG_5_FD_184540 | JGI IMG/M metagenome (GOLD analysis project Ga0208019, IMG submission 184540) | Freshwater to marine saline gradient viral communities from Chesapeake Bay - CB_1508_1D Viral MetaG (SPAdes) (version 4) | ecosystem: Environmental > Aquatic > Marine > Coastal | place: USA...
CAATTTTATCTGCTGTGATAGCACCATCTTGTATTTTTGCAGTTGTAATTGAATTATCAGCAACTGTTAATAATTGACTTTGTGCTGAACCACTTAATACATAAATTTCTGCACCACTATCTGGTGCCGCTGTAAATGTTATTCTTTTAAAATTAGAAGAACCATCGAAACCTAAAGTATATGCATCAGATGAACCTGGTTCTTGTCTAACGTTTTCTACAAATACTTCAATATCATTTTCCGTAACGTTAGGTATCGCAGTTGTAAGATCAAACGTGACAGTTGAGCCATCACCTGTAAAAGTATCTTTTCTGGTTAACCCACGATTGACGGGATTTGGTACTTCTCCTAAATAAGCCATTTACTTTCCTTTTTACTATTATACGTCTTCTAATACAGAAACCGTAGCGTCAAGAGCACTAGATGAACTTGCTGATACTCTAATTGCATCATTCGTTGTTCCGTCTCCTTGTAAAACTATTTTGTTACCTGACATTACTTCTAAAGAAGAACCAGCTGGAATGCTAGCATCTTTTACAATATAAACATCATTTGATCCGTCATAGTTATCTAAAAAGACACTTGCCGTAATACCTGATGTTGTTTTGTTTGCTAAAGTAATACCGATAACAATAGATTCCATAGCTGATCCACTTGACGGAACAGTATAGACAGCACTTGCTGATGCGCCTGCTGATGTGTTTACACTTGGTACTGTAAATCTTTTAAAATCGTTAGCCATTGTTATTCCTTCTAATATTTATACTATATTTATATCTATCCTAACGCAATTGCCTGAGCAATCGCAAAAGGTTGAGTTGCGACATTTACACTATTAATTGTAATCGCCCCTGCGTCCAAACTTGTTAAACCTGTTATTGTACTATCTAAATTAATTGTTAAAGTATCAGTTGCTGAAACAGCCGTAGTTATATTTGTACCGCCTGAAAATGTAACAACATCACCTGTATTTACTGATTGAGTTGTTGAAGTATCATCTCTAAAAGTAAATGTACCTGCAGTAGATACTAACTCATTAATCGCACCTACAATATTAGTTGCAGTTGTTGTTAATGAACCTGGATCACCAATATCCGTTGAAGAAAGACTATTAAAGGTCGTTCTAAACGTTTCTAGTGTATCGGTTGTTAATACTGTTCTAGCAGTCATTTTACTTGTTTAATACCTCTTTTAATAAGTTTTTAATTTCGTACATTTCTTTTTTTAAATCATTAATCTCTTTGACAGTGTTTCTAATTGCGTCACCTTGTTTTTCTCTTGCTCGTATTCGGGACATATAAAGTTGATATTCAGTAGTATTTGTATTAACGACACCATTACTTCTAACATCTCTTTCTAAATTACTATGTCCTTCTACTTTTAATCTAGTCATATTATACTGCCAGTGCGATACCTCTTAAATCTCTTACGATTGGAGGGTACGCTGAGTTTGTACCTTTTAGTACAATCTTAATTTGAAACGCTGTAAATGTATTAATACCTGACGCTGAATATTTGTATTCTTTGTAAGTATTATCATTTTCAGCAGGAGTAACTGTAATATCTTCACTACCGTCACCATTAAATCCTATCCAACCTAAATCTTTAATATTTCTTACTTCTTCTGCGCCTGATACTCTATAATAAACTTCTACTTCTGATGTACCTCTAACGTTTTGAGTTAATCGTACATCTAACGCTGTTGATTCGTTTTCTAATATCACAGGTCTTGTTACATAAACTGCCGCTGATGAAGTACCCACTGGATTAATGTCATCAACAAAACTAGGTGTATTACCTGAAGTTGGACTATTTAATCTATTTTGTACAGCAACCATACTCATTCTTTGAGTATCAATTACTGGTGAAATTTTTGTGTTTGTAGTTGTTAAAGTACAAGTTACAAATAATGATTTACCACCTGACATCTCATTTGTTTGGTTAATATCACTTGCAATCATATAAGGTTCTGTAAAGTAAATATTATCACCTGGATTAAATGCAATTGCACTTGATGAACCTGTTAAACTAAATTCTGTTTCTGAACCGTGAATTGATTTACCTGTTGTAGGTCTCATTGCGTAAGTCATATTTGTACCAGGAACTGTCATTGTTCCTAAATTGAAATTCGCTACGTCATATAATCTATTTTGTGTAATTACAGTAGAAGTATCGCCTGTGTCACCTGATACTGTTGCAGTACCACTTGATACAATATCAAAACTATCTAAAGTTACATTTGAAATAGATGTATAAGTTCCATTTAATTCTGAACCTAAAATTCCGTTATATGAAGTACCAGAAGTTAAACCAGAGATAGTTACATTGTTTGATGTACCATGCATTCCGTGATTTCTAGCAAATATTCTAACTGTACCTGAAGCGTTAGTTGTTCTAATTGAATTATTTGGTAATGTTCTAGTTGGAACACTATCATTTACTAAAGTAACTGTACCTGTAACGTTACTAAACTCTGCTCGTTTTAATTTAAACTTCAAGTCTTCGTTTTGTTCGGCTGTCCACGTTGAACCGTTTTGTGATTTAAAGAATACACCCGCATAAGGTTGTTGTGATATTGTTCGATCTGAACCTATTTGTGTATCACCTATTCTTGCGACATAAACATTGTAATCATCACAGTTTGATAATAGACATAAACAATATTCAGTTTTCTCTTGTAGATAAACTGGCGATGGAAATGTAAATGTAGTCGCAGTCGCTGCGTCAGCACTTGTATTGACAGAACTTGGATTTAATACAACTTCCGAGAATGGTAATACTGTTCGACTAGGATAACCATTTACTACTTCTCTAATTTGTAAAGTTACAGGAACTTGATTTTCTCCTGCCTCTGGTTTAGATTGAAAGAATACATCAACTGATGTTGCGAAAACACCACCTGTGTCATCAACCATAAATGTTTGAGCAATAGGGTCAATCCATTGAATAACTTCCTGTGTTGTTCTTGTAGATGATCTAGTAATATTTTGTGTATCAGTTACAGTTTGTCTAACAGTTTGAGCTTCTCTAGTAGAAACAATTGTATTTTGTACGTTTTCAATTGTTCCTCTCGCAGTATAATCACCTTCTGCTGCTGTTTCTACATCTGTTGTAGAGTTTGTTGATGAACTTGTTAATCTGAATACTCTTTGACCTACTCTCCATCTAGGATTTGAATCACTTGTAGGATCAGGAATAGCAAATGTACCTGATACTGCTCCATTTGAATCTGTAACTAAATTACCACCTAATGAACCACCATCTGGAGTTACATAAGAAGTAATATCTACGTTATCAAAGTAAGCATAAACTCTTGTATTTGGTTTTAATCTTTTCGCTGAGAAGTTAATTGTTCTACTTCTAATAAAAGGTATAAACGCAACACTAACAACTTTATCACCTAAAGATGTTCTTACTGTTTGTGGAACAATAGCTGTTCTTATACCTGTTCTTGTTTGTGAAACTCTTTGTTCTGTTGTTGTAGTTACATCTCGTGCAGTAACTGACCAACCACCAGCACCTCTACCATTTGCGGCAACTCTATTTGTACCTCGATAAGTACCGCCTACATTCCTAGAAGTTTCTACTGGTGTACCTACCCAATGATCTTGCCATTCATTCCATACAGTGTCTATTTCAACACTACTTAAATTAGGATTACCTAATCCTTTAACTAATGTATCAAAAGAACCTTCACCATTAATTAATAAATCTGGTACTCTATTTGTTTCTTTCCATTCATCACCTGGAGGATCAAGTGTTACTGAACCTGTCCAAGTAAAGATATTAAATGGGTTAACATTTACATACTTACTTGCATATGGTTGATCGACCATAGTAGATTCAGTATAAGGTAATGTAATAAGATCACCTGTTTTTTGATAATTTGCTGTTGTTCTATCTGCGGCAACGATTGCTGTTCCGTCATCATCTGCTTCAATTAATTGAACTGCTTCAGAGTTAAACATTGGACGCATATAACCGCCTGCCATATCCATTGATACTTTGTAATCTAAATTACCTACGTCACCTATTCCGTGACCTGTAAAGTTATCTACGATAAATCCATTTTTAAATCTATCAAATCCTTCTGCGTCTTGTATTTGTAGATTTTGCGCTTGTGTTTCTAATAAAGAGAGTTGAGTATAATATTCAACGTTTTCAATTCGTTGTTCTAACTTACCAATATCTCTCATTGTATATCGTTTATTATCTTGTTTTTCTATATTTAAATCTTCTGTATTTAAAGTATAAGGATTTAAAAATAATGTATATAAGTGCATTGCGTTATCTAACGCTTTTGGAACTTGAGGTTTTAATCCACTTGCACCTTCGGCAACTTTAAAGTTACCCTCTTTATCTAAAAAGATTTTATCTATTCTTGGTAAGTAATATTCAAAGTCAGATGTAATATTTGAATTAAACTTAATTACATCAACTGTTGAAGCACCTGTACCATCAAAACTTCTATCTACGTTACCAGAGTTAATTGTAGTTGCGTCATCTACTCTTGGTCTAAAGTCTAATGAATCTCTTAATTCGTATTCTTCACCTGTTGTGTCAGATGTATATGTAGGAATATTTGCGTAATCAATAACTCCTGAATAACTATCTACATCAAAGTAATCACCTGAACCGTGTGAGAAATAATCAAAGTCAATTAATAATCTTCCTGTAGGTGTTACTTCACCTGTTTTTAATTTAATTCTTCCTACATCATAGAAATTATCTCTTTGACCATTATCTAATTCAAATCTTTCTGTAATATCTGTATCACTTGAAGTAGCCGCAGTTGAAAAATCTGCTGACATATACACAGCGTTTAAAGCATAGATATCTGCTTTTGCTAAATTGATAATTCCACTTTCAATAGTTGATTGTGTTGCAACTGCTAATGTAGAACCAGAGTTTAAAGTTTTTGTTTTTGATGGACCAATTGATTTACTAATAGATGTTAAAACTTTTATTTTAGCGTCAGCATATGCAGTTCCAAAATCAAGTGTTAACTGAATACCTGATGGAGAACCACCTAATGTAAAGATTGGATTACCATCGCCATTGTTTCCTGTTAAACTCATTACATCACCTGTTGCGCCAGTTGACGCTGAAGCGATATCCATTATAGAAACTGTAAAGTCACCTTCTGCTAATGATGAAAATGTTTCATTAACGTTTGCTGTAATTGTAACTGAACCTGATGATAATGTTCTAACATATTGTCTTCTTAAAATATAACTTGTATCTGTTTGACCAGAGTTTGCTGTAGTCTTTAGTGTTTTAATTGCTTGTTGTGGTAATCTAAAGATTGAAATATTTTTATTTGAACCTTGTAACTTACCTCTATTTCTAGTTGCAATAGTTTTTGTTGAAACATCAGAACCACCAACTGCACTTGATAATGTTAAACTTGTATCTGAAATAATTGCTTCTACAATTCTTGTAACTGAACTACCTGCGTCAGTTGTAAATGTAATACTATCACCTACTTTTAATTCTGTTGTAAATAAAGTACCAAATCCTGTTACTGCTGTTCCACTATTCGCAACTGATAAAGAACCAAACAATGAATAACTTTCACCATATGTTGAACTTGTTGCAGTATCTGCTGTGTACGTAGGCGAACCTGCCATACCAATTTGTTTAACACTTGGGAAGTCAAATGATCTAACACCTTTGAAACCAACTGCGTCAGATTGAATCGTTGCAGTGTTACCTGAAGTACCACCTGTAATTGTTTCACCTGTTGTAAATTCTCCTACAATGTTTGCAACAACAACAACACCGTGTTTCGCTACACCACCTGAAGTATATGATGTTACGTTAACTGCAGTTGTACCTGTTGAGTCATATAACTCAAAAGTATTTGTGTCAGGATTTCTAACTGTAAATAATGTTCCATCAGCAACTGCTGTTGAATCTACTTGAAAACCTGGGTTGTCAATTGTAATCTGCATACCTTCTTTAAATGTATGACCGTTTGCTGTTACAACACTTGTAACACCTGGGTTATCTGTATTATCAACGTTTGTAATTGCTACTGATTTAGTTGCAGAGATAGATTGTACATAACCGTATGCGTTTGAAGAACCACCTGTAACTTTTTCACCAGTTGTAAATGAAGTATCTGATGTAATATTAAGATGAGTAAACATATTAATATCAAAAAGATAATGTCTATAAATTGCTGATGTTAAAGATGAACTTGAAAAGATAAAACTAGAAGCAGTACCTGTTACATATTCAAAACCTTTTGATTTTGCTCTACCAATTTGTGGAATAGATACACCTGAACTAGATTGTGCAGTACCACGTGAACTTGTTGCAGTATCATATAAAGAAACTGCTTTATAAACTTCTGTAGGTCCTTCTGTCGTATATGAAACGTCAGGTGAACCATAAATGTTTGTTACATTGACATAGTTTTCTACATCAAATCTTGTATTAAAGTTTTGTTGTGTATCAAAACTTCTTGCTTTGTTGACGTTAATAAAAGTTGTACCGATTGTTTCAATCTCATAACCTTTAACGTATGCTTTTCCTGGTGATAAACCAACAGCAAGTTTAGTAGTGTCACCACCATTACCTGAAGTGTAAATACCTCTATTATTACCTGAACTTAAATGTTCTCTAACATCTATATCAAACTCTCTTACTGTGTAGTCACCTGATTCGTCAAACGTTCTACGAGCAAATGTGTCTTCTAATACAGCGTATTCTGTACTTCTAACTTGGTTTGTTCTTACACCAGTTTCTAATCTTAATAATTCAACAAAGTCAGCGTCTTCTGTACTTGCTAATGTTTTTTTAGTTAATGTTAAATCTATTTTAAATCTATGAGCACCAGGTGCGTTAACGTTAGAAGAACCTGCAGCGTTATCATTTAAACTTGCGTCATCATTTGGTGTTACAAATGATTCAGTAAATGTTACACCTACTCTGTAAGAAGGTGTATTTGTATATTTGTCTAAAATTAAAGTTTGTTGATCGACTGATACAAAGAAACCATTGATGTAGTAAACACCTGCCTCAATTGAAGCAGAAGAGCCTGTTGCAGTTGTGTCAACAACACACGATAAAGAAACACTATCACTATTTGTTCCTGTTAATGTTTCAGCGTCAGTAAATGCTGTTGCAGTTTTTGAAGTACCTGAATCTAAATATTTTACGTATAATGTGTCAGGGTCAGTACCATCTGTTGCAACTGTATTTACAACTAATGCTTGAACACCTGAACTACTTCCTGTTAATACTGTACCTTTTGTAAATTGAGATAATGTGTTACCACTTCCTAGACTTGTTAATTTTACAGCGTAGTATGCTAAATCAAATGAAATCTCACCTGGAATAATCATTGCTCCTTTTTCGAACATATGATCTCCAAATCTTTCGATTTGATTTTGTAAAATAGTTTGTGATTGTGTTAATTCTCTAGCCTGTACAGCAAATGCTGGTCTAAAAAGAACTCTATGAAACTTCTTACTTTCGGCAAAGTCATCATAGTAAGGCGAGAGGTTAAAGTCAGTTGGACTTGGCATTTATTTCCCTCTAAAACTCAATAATTAATTTTACGTTCTCAGTTTGATCTGATGCTCTTGTAATTGGCGATCTATTTTCAACATAAATGACATCACCTGTATCTGCATCTATCTCACCTGCGTTATAACCACTTGTAAATAAAATACTATCTACTGTTGTTGTTGAACTTGATGGAGTTGCAGTAACACCTGAACTTTGTCCAGTAATTGTGTATGTACTTGAAAATGCTGTTAAGTCACCGTTACTATCTACACCGTGATCGTTAAATTTAGTTTGTATGTAGTAAAGAATATTATTTGAACTATCCCATTCTACAACTTTTCCAACAGCTCCTGTTGTTGCTTGATTAATTTCTTCATCAACTGTAAAGTCACCAGATGGAGATGTTACTAAAACCGCTTTTGTACCTCTTAATGTAGTTGCACTTGCAGCAGATCCACCACTTTCAATATCTCTTAATAAAGCCACACGTCTAAAATCATTTGCTGTTGTAAAGTCACCAGAGTTTGATGTTTCAGCAGCTTCAAAGTTTGTATTTAACATTACATAGTAACCACCTAATTCTTTTACAGCATTATATCCGTGTCCACCTTTTGGTTCAATAATAACATCTAATTCAGTACCAGATAAACCTGTACCACCAGCAGCGATAATATCAGCAACTGTGATGTAACCAAACGTATAATCTTGTCCTACGTTTGTTACTGTAACAGCTGTAACTGCACCTGATGAAATAGTTACAGAAACAGTTCCAGAAGAACCATCTCCTCTAATTGGAATACTTGTATGTGTTCCATCTGTTCCACCTGTACCAGCTGTTTTAATTTTAACTATATTGATTGCGCCATCAACTGCTGCTGAACTAACCGTTGAATTAGTTGCAACTGCCATAAAGTCTGTTGATAAAAAGTTTGTCTGTTGAGCGGCAGATAAAGTGTACATATATTTCCACTTATAACCATCTCCTGTTGTAAGGATAGATGTAGAAGTACCAGTAGGTTCTACTGTTGAAGAAGCGTTACTGTTGTTATCTAAACATTTGTAAACATTGTAGGCACTTGACACAACATAAAACGTAGCGTCCCATAAAGTAGAAGCACCACTATTTGCTGTTTGTGTTGTTGTTGTACCTGTAATTCTATTTCCGTAATCGTGTCTATAATAATCATAGACTGTTCCAGACGTCCAATTTCTTCTTGGTATCACATAAGAAACATCAGAAGATGTTACTTTTTTAGCAGCAAGAAAATCATCAAAGTATTCATATTCGTCTTTTATTGAATCTACAGGTGTTAATGGTGATGTGTCAGAACCTTGATTGTCTGTTCTACCGTCACCTCTTGTTAAGGTGCCGAATGCTTGTGGTCTACCAATACCTAGATAATAGACATTTGGTGCGGCCTCTGAAAAAGATTCCACAAATTGTTCTGCGTTGTGGATTCTAAATTTGTTTGTTATAATCGCTGGCATATATTCCTCTTAATTAATTATATTTATACATCTTTTTAATAACTTATACTAATTTCGGTAGGATAAGTTAAATAAGTTTTAAGATTATCATTTCCGTAATCTTGTATTTGAACTTCGCTACCATCTATTGAACTATTTGTCCCTATAATTCTATGTTCTGCCCACGCTGATAATGGCATACCTTGTATATATGAGGCTATAGTAGAGTCATTCCCTACGGTACCTGATTGTACATTAGGGTGATTAGGGCTAAACATATTGTCTGTTCCAAAAGGATTATCATAGATATTTAAAGTTTTCATACGTGGTCCACAATAAGCGTAACCATATTTGTATTCATCACCTCGTATTGTAATTTTAGCAATACTAGGTATTTTTAAAGTCATTGATCGTTTTAATGTAACATCTCTTGTATTTGGTGTAAAGAAATCTGTTGTACTTGTATCAAATAATGGGTCTAGTCCAACTTGTGGACTTGCGTTCAATGAAGTACCATCATCTACTGTTCCTAATCTTCTACCAAAAATAGTTGAGAATAAAGTATTTACAATTAAAGCAACACCTTCATATATTTCAGATGAATTAACACCCGTCATACTTCTCAATTGAGCATTAACCTGTGTTTGAATATCTACTTGACCTGTAAAGTAGAAACCAGAAGTATGCATTGTTTTCTTAAATGAATCTCTCCAGTCATTAATTGTACGACCAACTTTAATAACGTAAGAGAAGTCCTGATAGTATAAACTATCTTGTATCTTCATAGTAGTTTCTGAAATCTGTCCATCTTGGTTTATATAAGCACCTGCAGTATCGGCAACTGGTCCAATACTAATAGACGCTGTACCAAAATCATTAATCGCTGTTGTTGCCGTTGCGCCACCAGAAAAAGTTAATTCAGTATCTGCGGCAAACGTACCTGATGCACTAGATACTTTTAATAAACCTAAACTAGATGAATATGAAACAACTGTTGCTGTTACAACTGTAGAACTAGAATCTAAACCTGTAACTGTTTCTGAAGCAGAAATAGAACCTAATACATCTTTTATAATTAGATAACTTGGTAATGCGATTGTTGGAGGTGTTGGTGATTGTTGATATTCTGCTCCTGACTCTACAATCTTTAATGCTAAAACTCTACCAATTTGAGAACCATATGCATAAACAACTGCACCTGATCCATTTGTTTCATCTACTGTAACCACAGGTAATGATTGATAATTATTTCCAGCATTTATAATTCTTATATCTGTTATATCACCAGAACCTGTACCTGATTCTTGTACTATTTTGTTTCCTGTATAAACATCACCTCTTACAGTTTCATCTTCTAATATGATGTGATCGTCAACTAATGATGTAGAAGTTTCTTGCGTAAAACCTCCATTAACAACTGAAACTTTTGCTGACGCTGAACCTCCACCTGTTCCTGTATTTGTAAATACTAAATCATCACCAATTTCATAACCAGAACCTGAATCATCAATTACAAATTCAGTAATACCACCTCGACCTACAGCATCTACCTGTATTATACCACCTTGACCTCCACCTGTGATTGAAATAGAATCTTCTACGTTATATAATGAACCATCATTTGTAATTGATACAGAAGTAGGTATTCCTGTTACTATTGCTTTGATAAAGACATCATCATCATCTGTTTCAGTTCCTCTAATAACTTCATCTGTTTGAAATGTACCTGATATACTATCTTCATTTAAAATAAATTCAGATACTTCATTTGCACCAATTTGAAATTTAAATACGTTTTCTACAATTGCAGTTGCTTTAGATGTTTCGCCTTCGATTGTTCTTCCAATTAAATTTGATGTATCACCAATTGTTGCAATTGCTCTTAATATCTTTTGAGTATCCCATTGTCCATCTGATACTCTTAACATCTGCTCTCTAGGATAAAACGTTTCTGATTCTAATCCAAAGAGTAATTTAAAAAAGACTTCGTGTCCTCTATTTGTACCTTTTGCTTTGTAAAGTGATTTTACATTTTTAATTAATGTTCTTTTATTAATACCACTACTTAAAGTTTCAGGTAATGTATTTAAAAATTCGTTTCTAAACTTTGTTAAGAAATTAGAGATTGCTTTGTCAGGGTCTCTAAAGTTTAGTAAGTCTTGTATATTTTGTACAGGGTTAGGTCTATAATTATTTACGATTGCGCTTGCGTTTGAAGAGGCACCTAATACAGTTTCACCTATTACAAACTTGTCTTGTGCTGAAATAAACAAACGACCATTATCTAAATCTTCACCTAATACAGTCGCTGTTGCGTTTGATGTTTGACCTGTAATTGTTTCACCACGAGTAAACTTACCATACGTAGAACTTTCTAAAATAATTTTATCACCAGCGTCTAGTTGTGTTCTATCTGTATCAATACGAGAACCGTCTAACAATAAAGTATTTGTTTGAGCAGTTTCTGTTTCTAATTGAATACCATCAGTTGTTTGTACAGATGTTACTACCAACTCGGCAGATTCCATAAACGTATAATACGTTTTAATAAATTCTAAAAACTTTGGGTGTTGTTCTAATACAAACTCTGGAGCCTGTGAATTAATCAGGTTTGTTATTTTACGAGTGAACTTTGCCATTTAATTAAGTCCCGTAACTTGATGTGGTAGTATAACCTACTCCTGCGTCAGCAGAACCTCCAACAAACGTATCAGCAGAAACTGTGATTGTTGAATTAGCTGTGTCTATTGAAAGTATTTGATCTCTAACAGGAACAATATCATTTGAATTTGGTTGTACAGTTAATTCTATAACTGTCGATGAAGCGCCTCTTATATTTTCTATTGACGCAACTGTTAATGAATTAATTGTAATCTGTCCTGTTGAATAATTAATTGTTCCCTGTGTATTGTTTGCATATGTTCTTACACCTGATACAAGATAATATCTTCTTACATTACCTGAACCATCATCATCTAGGTAATAAACATTTGCATCATTAGGAACTTTAAAACCTGATGAACTTAATATACCACCTTCAGCAGATTTGTGTCCTGTGTGAGGATTATAGATTGAGTTTCTAAAATAAATGTCATATCTTGTTGAAGTAGATAAAGTCGGTGTAAATGTTTTTCTAATTTTTAATGTTGTTATGTTAGAAAGTATAGATGTATCAACATCATCAATTAATTCTACAATCTTTGAATATCTAAACATACTATCAAACTTTTGTAATGTGTTTGTGTTGTAACTATTCAATGCTGTTATAATTTCTGATTTTAATGTATCTGCGTCTTTTGTTGTAGCCTTTTCATCATACTTAACAGTAGATGTTAAAAGAATATTTGTAGTTTCAGGATCAACGATCTCTGGTCTTACTGAAGCAACATTATATTTTTTTAATTGAGTTACAATAGATGTTTTAGTTGCATCTGTTAACGTAGAACCTGACGCTGCTTTAATTGCAATCTTTACAACACCATATACAGGTGTTTCATCATCTTCTCCACCCCACGCTGAAACTGATTGAGCATTAGGATATAATTCTTGTACTAATGTTTCATAATCAGAAGTTGTGACTGCTCTATCTTGCCTTGAATATTGTAAAGGAGCATTGTATCGTATTGATTCTTTTGTTTGAGGTTCTGCCCCACCTTGAGCAGATGAAATCGTTGCTATTGTAACATCTGTAAAACCATCAATGTTACCTGATAAAGAAAAAGAACTCGCACCATTTGCTTCTTCTTTATTTGTAACAATGTATTCTAATATTACAATGTTACCATCTGATAATGATTGACCTAATATACCATCACCAAATGTAACTTCAAATCTTTCATCTTCATTTTCTTGTAAGAAATAAACTTTACTTGTAGATGTTAAAGAAGTAATACCTGTTGCTCTAGTATATGTTGCAGAGGTTGTGTCAGATGATGAATTTTGAACTTTTACTTTTAATGTTGTTGTATCTGCTAACTCACTTGGTATAATAAATCTTTGATCAGGGTCAGCCGTATCAACTGTATATCTGTAAGTAATAAGAGTACCCTCATAAATTGATATACTTGAAAATTTATAAACTCCGTTTACTGGTGTTGTTGTTACATCTGAGTTTGTAACAAACTGATATGAACTTCCATCAACAGTTGTTGTAAAAACTGTACCCTTATCCATAGTAACAGAAGCACCTGAACCATTATTAATTGTTATATCAATTGTTGCGACAGGCGCCTTGGGTGATGTTGGAGTGTAACCTAACATCTTTGCTAAAGACACAATATTTTTTCTTATGTCTGCGCTGTCTAGGTACATCTCGTTTGCCAACATATTGGCATTAAATCCTAGGTAGTGTGTATTGTATGCAAGTAAATCTAATAGAACAGCAAAACCTGATCCTTCAAAATCATAATCTTGGAACTCTGATTGATTTTGTAAAAATGTTTTTAGATTACTTTTTATATCATCAAAATCTAATTCTGATACTTCTAATTTATTACTTGGCATATTATCTTAATCTTTCTAAAAATGTTTCCACAACAACTGGTTGTGGTGTTCCAATAACATAAAACATAATTCTTAAATGATATCTATTTCCATCAATATCAGGTCGAGCAATAATTTGATTTATTTTTGCTCTAGGTTCAAAATTATTTAAAACTTCTTGTACTTGTCTTTGTAAATTTAATGCGGTTAATGGTGTAACTGGTTCAAATAAAAGCGATCTAACATTACCACCTATCTCAGGGTGAAAAGGTCTTTCAAAGTGATTAGTCTGAATTAAGTTTCTAACACTTCGTTTTACCGCTTCTGCATCCGTCAATCTATTTACATCATTTGTTACAACGTTTCTACCAAAGTCTAAATCCAAATCTTTATAGATACGACTTACTCTCTTACTTTTATTAGATGTATTTTCAACACTGTAACTTGGCATAGTATGAATATTTATAATGAAATTAGTAAATTATCCACAAAAGATATTAGACGAACCACTTATCATAGCGCCACTATCCGCACTATCACCTATTCTAGCAACAAATGCGCCTGCGATACGTACTGTTGACGAAC